>Ga0209389_1006390_pt1 | contig 10226 bp, 11 predicted proteins | sample CowpearedBW_FD_187526 | JGI IMG/M metagenome (GOLD analysis project Ga0209389, IMG submission 187526) | Root nodule microbial communities of legume samples collected from California, USA - Cow pea red BW (SPAdes) (version 2) | ecosystem: Host-associated > Plants > Roots > Nodule | place: USA...
ATATATAAAATAATTTAGAAAAAAAAAACATTCTTAAGTGAGTCAATTGTCTAGCCCACCAATTTGTAGTAGGTCAAGTTAGATTACAAAATTTTAAACTCACAAAAAAGTGAATCGGATTAAGCAAATTCATTTTTAACCAAGGTCATGGTGAGCCAACTTGTGTAAGTCGCATTGACTAATTTTGACATCTCTATTCCACTCACATTCTTCTTGATTTTAAAATAAATATTTGTCATTTTCATATTAGATGAAATGACATCTAATTTTTAAATTTATATTTACTTTCTTAATGTTCTTGATAGATTACATTTAGTTATTTATATTACTTAATATTCATTTATCTTATTCTACTTATTGTTAATTAAAATTTTATTTATAAAATTTTCTTTAATATTTATATTTTAAAACTTTAATTTTTAATATTTATATTATTTATATTTTAAAATTTTAAAATTATAAAATTAATAAATTGTAAAATTTTAAAATAATGTGACATAATTAAATAAAATGATGAACAAGATAAGAGACACATAATTCAATTAACACTCATATTACAATTAACATAAAAATTAAACGACAAAAATTTAATTAAAAAATAAGATTTCTCAGTACATAATTGTATTTAATAAAATTATATTTTTAATGACCTTTTAAAAAAATTATCAACATGAGAACATGAAAACTTTACTTTTCACGTACATTTCATACTAAAATTTACACGGGTTAAAAGTAAGTATAATTTTGGATATAATAATTAGTTATAATGCAACTCACTCTTTTTAAATGTTCTAGTTAATATGCAAAACTAAAAACAAATTAACAAATACTTATATACAATAAAAAAATTGATAACTACCTTCTTTAGTGTTTCAAGGCTTCCAAAAATTTAAACCAAACTTCATAAGGGTAGTCATGGATTGGATTTCTAATGATTTAATTTACGTCCATTTTAGATCCAAATAATTGGATTAAATTTTCAATCCAAATTTGTTTTTTCAGCAAAATTAGTTTGAATTTTTTTAAAATCCAAATCCAATATTTGAATCAAGATTTAAATCCAATCCAAATATTTGGATTAAGTTCAAAATCCATAATCCATTTTTTATAAAAGAAATTAAATTGAATTTTCTAAAATTTGTATCTTTAGGGCAAACACAATACAATTTGGCTAGAGTCGTCAATTTGGCTCAGCCCACAAGGCTAAGCCCTAACCCACGTAGGCTAGGTCAGAGTCTAGCCCTATGGGTTAAGGCCCGCTCATGGACTTTCTTCTTAAACATGAAAAAAAAATTATTTTTTAAAATAAATTATTAAATTTTATGTCATCGACCCATGGTCAAAAGGTTTAGGACCCGTCCAGGTCGTCAGGCTAGGCCAAGTCGACCCGTCTAGGTTGTCGGGCCGGCCTGGTCTGTCTGACTCGTTGTGCCAACCTGACACGGTCAAGTTGTCGTGTTGGCCCAGCCCGACGCGCTTGGGTTGTCGGGCCTGCTTGGTCCATCAGGGTTGTTAGGCTTGCCTAGTTCGTACGGGTCATTGAGCCTAACCCGTCCGAGTTGTAGAGTCAACTTAGTTTGTCCGGGTCGTCGGGCACGGCCAGTCGGAGTAGTCAGGCCGACTCAGCTTGTCCGGGTCATTGAGTCGACTTAGTCTCTCTGAGTCGCCGGGCTCGCCTAACCCATCAAGGTCTTCGAGCCTTCCTAGTCTGTACAGGTCGTTGGGCATGACCCATCCGAGTCGTTGAGTTGGCCCAGCCCGTCTGGGTCTTCGAGCCTGCCTCGCCCATTGGGGTCGTCGGTCCCGACCGACTTGTTCGAGTCTTCAAGCCTGACCGACTCATCCGGGTCGTTGAGCCCGCCTAACCTATTTGTGTCTTTAGGCCCACTCGACCCGTTTAGGTCATCCGACCCGATCGATTCGTCCAGGTCGTCGAGCCCACCCAGCCCTTCAGGGTCGTCGGGCCTGCCCGGTCCATACAAGTTGTTAGGCATGACCCATCCAACCTTTAGCCTAGTCCATCTCAACCTTTAGCCTAATCCAACAAAAATTTTAAATGGAAAATTAGGATTGGATTTTTTTGGATTATCCATATTTGAAAATCTTAATTTAGAGAATGGATATTCAGTCCATAAAATATATAAAATGTAGATTAGATTGAAATCCAGATCCGTTAAAATGGATTTTAAATGGATTGGATTTTAAATAAAATGGATTTTAAATGATTTGGATTGAAGCAAAAGTGGATCGAATTAAGAAAATTAGATTTTTGCCCACCCCTAAAACTTCGTAATAAAGTTTTTTTCCACTCAAATTATTGGAGTATCAAGGTTTTCATCACTTAGTAAATTCAAACTTGAAAGAGAAAAAGATATATTTACACTGAGTTAAAATATTTCAAACATCATAAAGATATAGAAAGAAAGAAACATTTATCATGTTAAAAGTAGCTCTCTTAAATTTATCCACTTTTCTACATTCATGGTTAAACATAATTTTGATGCAATTCATAGTCTTCCTGCAAGGACAATAATGTGAAATCATGAAACTGGAATCTTATCTTACCCCAACTTGAGAATCTCTTGGATGGCTACTTTTCCATTTTATTCGGCTTGTTTTCATGTTCTTTTGTTGAGTATAACATTTTTTAGGTTACTTGCAAAAAGGACTCCAACGATTAAGTCAGTGAGAACTCTCAAGTCAAATATCAATTTCTAGTATTAATGAATCGCGTACCTTTAATTTTTGGGGTCCACATGTATTTGGAGAATATTAATCACAAATTACCAAGCTTGTGGGTTCATAGAATACTCAATCTTGTTGGTCTTATCCTCCTAGTATAGTACATCAATCCCCCAGCCTTTGGCGGAATATGTCGTGCCAAAGGTTTTTCTATGTTCTGGTTCTGCAAGAAAAAAAATCCTCTTTTCTTGGTATTCTTGGTATGTCCCTACGGTAGTCCCCTAGCCTAGAGGAGTGGAAACAACGCTAAGGCTATGTCAGAAATGAGACAGGTAAGATGAAGAGACAAGGGGTGTCAGGGGTCGTGTTAGGAGAAGCTAAACAATCATCTTAATTATGAAGGTTTCAATCTTCATTAGTGTTATTTGAGTGGTAAAACTTTTTTGAGGGTTGGGTTTTACCTTATAAATAAGAATTGGGGTAAAGGTTATGCACATATTATCTCATTTGCTTACTGTGAGAGAATTGTATGGTTTCTGGTAAAGTGTGTCCAATATATATTCCCTTTCTCTTTATGTCGTCTACTTTCTACATATAAGGTATGTCTAGTGATAGTTCTTCTGTATCAGATTCAGGTAGTAGGGATAATGATTCAGTGAGTGGGTCTAGTGGTTCTATGTTTGGTGAGGGAGGGGTCCAAATGAAGGTTATTTTTGACGTTAGGGAGGATCCCGCTGAGGAAGTGGCTGAGAATAGTATACCGACAAAGACCAGGTACAAGTGGGTGGCTCCGAATGTGAGGACTTAGTACTCCTTGTTCAGATGGTCCCGATTACTTAATTTGTGGATGGGTTGTATCCGTTTTTTTTATAAGGATACTTCTCTAGATATCGTCTCTCTAGAACGGGATAACGTCGTTGAATGTGTATGCCATGATCAAGGGGAGGCTGAAAAAGGGTTCTTTTATATGTATATGCGCCACTTCTCTCAATTGCATATGCGAATTCCCTTCAATGATTTCACCATGGGCGTATTACAGCTATTGAATGTTGCACCAACCCAGTACATCCCAATAGTTGGGGATACCTGCAAGCGTTCAGGGTGTTATGCTGATCATTATACATGCATCTTTCTCCTGAATGCTTTTTGTACTTTTATGATACGCGTCTAAGAAATCTGGTTACTTGGTTGTCCTTGGTCAGCCGACCAGGAATAAGTATGTTGGATACTTTTTCTCAATCCTTCAAGCATTTTAAGGACAACTTCTTTAAAGTTATTGTGAAAGAACCAGGTCGTTCTGTATTTTATAACGAGGATGGTTGTACTAAGTTCCCATTCAGCTAGACAAATAATCCTCGGCGTTATAAGGGGATGAAGAAGGAGGAGTTGTCAATGGATGACAAACGAGTAATAGAAGTTTTGGGGAGATTTAGCGATAAGTTGTCCATTAAGGGCTTAGTTAGATTTTATTTATTAGTGCATCCACTTGTTGATTTGGAAGATATCATTTTTTATTTTTTTTCCGTTATGTTTGGTGTAAGAAAGATAACCAAGTGTGTGTTTGTGTTGCAGAACACATGGCTTAGTTGGGAAAAAAGAATCTGAACCTTTTTAGGACTTTGCGTAAAGAGAAGCTGAGAAATAAAAAAATGCGGGAAAACTGAAGTTTCCAATATGCAAGAGCCACTAGTGGAAGTTCGAGTTCATGGCAACTCAAAAAGGAAGGCGCTAGTTCTTGTTTAGAAGGGAATCGTGAAAGATATGAAGATGGTAAGGGCTAAATTGCTAGGGTTGGGTTCAACCTTGGGACTTGAAGCTTGCTTAATATAGTTGTCGGAAACATCTATCCGTCGTGATATTGACATTAATTTGGCGGAAGTTGTGCTATCTTCTATAGATAATATGGAGCCTAATGTGATGATGAAGGCTATGTTGGAGTTTAACAGCAAAGCCTTAATTCTAAGCCAGAGAGAAGGTAGCCTTCTGCAGAGGGAGATCAAAGAAGGAGGAAAAGCAAAGCTAGAGGAAGTTCATGAGGAATTGAAGACTTTGCAGGCTAAGCATGAGGAGGACAGGGCTTCCTGGGATAAGAAAGGGAGGAGTGGGTGGCTGAAAGAAAACGGCTAGGTTTGTGGAAGGTTAAGTGCTTGGACTCGGAGAAGAAAATGAAACAAAAAATTAAAGACTTGGACAAAGATAATGAAGAGTTGAAAGAAAAATATGTTGGTATGGAGAACGAGTTGGAAGATTTGAAGAAATAAATAATCCAAGAACACATCAACGACTTCAACAAAGGCTTGAGGCAGGCAACTTTTTTTTTGTAAGGAGGAGCAATGGCAGAACTTCGACCAAAATTTTAGGGAGGCCAATTATATTTTTTATATATAAATAATTTTTTTGTATTAAAAAAATATATTTTCTCACATCATTTTCTCTATTCAAAACAAACACATATGATAATAGAATCCAAAAAAAAAAAATATGATAATAATATATATGAAAGTGTAACATAAAGTTTATTATCAACAATCATATATTAAAAAAATTCAAAAGTTATCTTTAGTCATAGTGTTTTTCCATGACTTAAAATCTTAAATAATTGAATCAGAAATGAAGTTTGTTGCAATATCCCTTGCAATATAGATTATCATAGTGTTTGCTATAAAAACTTTTAAAACCTAAATCAACTCAATGCCAATTAGAATTCAATGAAAATAAACTTAATTACATGTAACAATGAAAACATTTGAGTTAGGTCGTCCGCTTGGTTTTTTACTAAAAAAATAGCACGATAAATAATATGCAACATCTTTTAATGGTGAATACCGAATACTCTAACCATGAAGGAAATAAGTTAAATCATGTGTATTGAAATCTTCTTGGATAACCATCTTTACTAGACAACGAATAATTTTCTAGATGCATTTGTTATCGACCCCATTTTAGATAAGTCCTCCGTACCTCATCAATTTGATTTGGTAGGTATTGCCAAATTTGAGGACGTTTCTCTGGATCACATTCTAAAGCACTTTTAAATTAATTATACGTAACTCTAGAAATTTTAGAGAGTTGTTTTTCATTTTCTTCAATTTTTGGATTATTGTGAAGTTTCTCAAGTTTAGATGACGTAAATGCATTTTTTCATCTTCATCACAAACATTTCTCTTGAAAAAAGAATCAATTCTTCTACTCTTTATCATAATTTTTCTAATATAAATTTGTCATCTCTCACCTATTTAGGAAAAGATAAAATTATGAATACCCCAAATTAAATCTCACTTATCTTTTGTATCTATTAAGCCAACCAAGGATAAAGAGAATAAATAAATAAATCTACAACAGTAATGTGCATGAAGCAAAATAGAATAATTTACCGCCAAGAGAACAAAAGAATAATCATATGGTAAAAATATACTTCAAAATTTTCAGCATACCTTTGTCCTCAATTTTTTTCCCAATGACTACATATAAAATGAGGTTAATTGCATGAAAACAAAAAGAGACCATTCATTTCCCAATTACAGAAATGGTTTTTATCTAGAAACTAAGAAACAAATCAATCTTAAGATTATCAATTACAACTTTTTCCTTCGATTGTCATCTTACCAAACCCCTAATCATTTTCCCTTAAATTAGATGTATCAAATTAGTCATGTCATCAAGTTTGGTTTTTAAAAGGAAATGGCAGACCAAGAGAAAAGTATAAGGCAAATCTTATGAGAAGCCTAACATAGTTATAGTACAGGGGTTAATGTGCATGTGGGTCTCAAATTGTACTTGATGCTATGAACTTTCAAACAACTTTTAAGTTATGTTAGTAGTTGAGTGTTGCCTAGTTGAACTAACTCTCTTTGGAACTAGCACCAAACTAGTTGAATTGTTCCTTGACAAAGGAGGTGAATAACCTAGCCACTTTCATCTCACCCTGTTCAATACCAACTCCTTTCCATAATGAAGATAACACAAGGCCTCATCCTTGTCTCCTTTTTCTTTTCTAGAAAAGAAAAAATTAAAAGAGGAAGAAATTGTTGCCCTATTCCTCCTATCTTTCCATAACAACCCCATTAATTGGTTTTCCCAATCAAATTATATATGACTTTCCCAATAGGTAAAGAAGGAAATTAACATAGGAAAATAACATGTTTCAGGTCCAACATTTACACAGTTGTGCATCATTAAAAGTAATATGTTTATGATGCAAACCACTAAGAACATGCCAAATTAGTGACGTGTCCTTCTCCATGCAGAGAAGCAACACCCTAAGCAACCTTCTCGTAGTGCTAAATTGGTCAAGACCATTAAGGTTGGTTTGCTTGGAAGACCTTGGCAAGTGTTATTGAATGAAAGCCTTCAAATTCTTAGCAGTCACCCACTATACTCCACTAAAGAACCTATTTTGTAAGACCCGTGGAATTTAATTAATTAATTAAATAATTAGTTAATAAATGCGGGTGGGCAAATCATTTATGACATTAAATTATAGTTGGTATGATGTGGAAAAGTACTAGCTCAAATGGTTGAGAGTACTTTGATTGTGTGTGAGGACTTGGGTTCGAGTCTAATGTATGTTAACTTTTGTTATTGTTTTATTATTTAAATTTGTGTAGTCATGTTGTGGAATGATATGATGTTTGAATTGGGTTGTTAAGCATGAAATACGATTAGTTGAATTGGTTATACTATGAAATGGTGATTGAGTGGTCATGGATTCAAACCTTGGAAAATCAAAACTAAAATCTTAATTTTTTTAGTGTTTATGCTTTGAATTGAATATGAAAGGTTGGGGAGAAAACCCTAGAGTGGACAGCAAAGAGGTGGTTGGAAAATGGCCATAAGGAGGTGGTAAATTACATTTAACAAAATTATGACTTAATTTTCGGGTATGGTAATTAACATAGTTTTAGACACCCTTTAAAAAGAAGGATTTGGCTTAAAGTTAGAGTTTTTGCAAAACTGAGGTTATACCAGAAAGTTAGGCACGAAAATCAGAGAGATTGGTGAGATGGAGTGAGGTTCTAAAGTCAAGTGAGAGCACACCAATAGAGGAGGGAACGTGGTGATCATTGGAGTTCTTTAAGCAAACCAATTCTTAGCAAAAGGATTCAGGTTAGGGGAGCTAGACTCCTTAATTTTATGCTTATTATTAATAATGCGTGATGTATGGTATATTGGATGGCTGTGCACTGTTAATTCTTTGAATTTCTGCGTTTCTGGAATTTTTCCAAAAACCGCCTGGCAGGTGATGAACCACCGTCAGGCGACTCATGCATTTTTATGTGTTATGGGTTTCTAGAAGAGGAACCGCCTGGCGGCACACTCTCGGCCGCCAGGCGACGCAAGGCGTCTTAAACAATTTCTGGGTTGGCTGATGAAACACTTGGCGGGATTGGTTGAATCGCCAGGCAGCGCGGGGCAATCTAACTCGTTCTGGGTTTTCTGGAATTCTTGGTTGAATCTGATCGGGGCAAAAGTCAGTGGTAATTCTTATAGAGTAATATTGATGACCAACGACGGGTATAATCACGTAATTAAGGGCTTAAATGAAGGGAACAATGTATATAAGTTTAGGGTTGAATGTGTGATATCTTCATTTACGATTTAAACTGGGTTACCGTGAATTGGACATAGGAATAGTTGATCAATGTAATTAAATATTGAATTGTTATGATTGTGCTTGGATGGGGATTGCATGTAGTGGGAATTCACAAAGATGGAAAAATGGTTGGGTTTTGGGTGCGGGGAAAATCTGAAAAAAAATGTCTAGATGGTAAGCACCGCCTGGCGGCACGGGGACTAGCCGCCAGGCGCTAGCGCAGTGGCAGTGCTGCTACAGGTTGAAGCGTCGTGCGCTGAGGTTGGATTCTGTTCCCGTTGGGTTAGGATCAGTAGATGGAATTTTTGTGATAGTTGTGAAGGTTTGATGATGGAGTTCGTGTATGAACTACAAGGGTGAGAATTACCTTAGGAGGTAGTGATATCAGATATTAGAGGTTTTCCTATATTATGGCGTAGTAGAGATTCTGGATACTGGATAGGTTGGGTGCAAGGGGGTTTAGAGAATTGACCAATTATTGTGAATGAGAGTTCAAACAGTGTAATAGGCTTGGCAACAACTTAATGGTAAAGAATCTAAGAGTACTAATATGTTAAGAAGGAAGGAGCTTAATGTTATAATATAATGTGTCCTGTTATCAAGCTAGGGAGTGAGGATTGAACCTCACCATTGTTAGTAACCATTTAAGTTAGATGATACCAGGGATTGATCATATGGAAATTAGGTAAGAAACTGTGCTAGACTTGAGCAGAAAAACCAGTACGCACAGTACTGTCATGGCACCTGGCGATGGGACGCGAACTGCCAAGCGGTAGCGGGATCACAGTGGGGTCTCAAGGCTTGGTGCGCCTGGCGGCGGGGGCAGTCCCGCCAGGCGATCCCTACAGCGAGAGGGATTTTAAGGCATTGTGCGCCTGGCGGTACGCGACACCCGCCAGGCGGTCTGAGAGCTGGTAGCGCCTGGCGGCACGTGTCCCCCGCTAGGCGATTTGTACTGTTGCAGCTTGAAATTTTGGTTGTGTAATCGTGATCTACAAGGCGTCTAGCGGTGCTTTAAAGGTGGGTTTGCTGGTGTTCCTTGAATTGTGGCTCGGAACGTATCCCTTGAGTTGTGGCTCGGGATAGGGATTAAGCACGTGGTATTCCTTGAGTTGTGGCTCGGGATAGGGGTTAAGCACGTGGTATTCCTTGAGTTGTGGCTCAGAATAGCATCTCTTGAGTTGTGGCTCGGGATGGCGGATGAACACGAGGAACCCTTGAGTTGTGGCTCGGGTAGACGAGTGTTGCCTGTGTGAGTGTGCTAGTTGTGGCCAGTACAGATGGGTCCAGATAGATTGCCCTCCTCAGTTGTTGGCTGACGAGTTTGGTAGTCTTGGGACGATACAGACTATGTTCGTATATGGGAACTCTACTTGGTGTTACGGTGTATGATCCGTAGCATTGTTTCCTGCACGTGCTCTATCGGTCGTGGCCGATAGGTATGGCAGTAAGTCACCTTGAAGTAATCATTAAACGATGTAGAACACGAATAATCTGATTGGGGGTCAGATGGTAGGAATTAAAGTATAGAACATTGTGGGATGCTAAGTTATGTATAGTGATATGTGTGTATGTAGATATATATATCTGTAACATTATATATGTTTTATCTGTTAAGCTCACCCTATCTGCATGTGTTTGGCGATGATCGTGTACGCGGTACACGGGAGCAGATGTTGTTGATGCAGGTGGCTCAGGTGAAGCTTAGTCGCGGAGAGGGGAATAGACTCGGGGAAATCTTATGTTTTCTTTTATTTGCTTTTGGAATCAGTTGTAAACCCTGATGGGTGATTTTATAACATTGGGTTTTTGGTTTTTATAACTGATGGTTATAAACATTATTTTGCTCATTTAATAAATTTTAAATTTTCCCGCGTTTTGGGAAAATGAGGTATTATTAAATGCGTTGTTATTTATTTACTTCTTTTATTTTATTTATAAATCCGTAATA
>Ga0209389_1006391_pt1 | contig 10223 bp, 2 predicted proteins | sample CowpearedBW_FD_187526 | JGI IMG/M metagenome (GOLD analysis project Ga0209389, IMG submission 187526) | Root nodule microbial communities of legume samples collected from California, USA - Cow pea red BW (SPAdes) (version 2) | ecosystem: Host-associated > Plants > Roots > Nodule | place: USA...
TTTGGATCAAGTTCAAAATCCAAAATCCATTTTTCATAAAATAAATTCAAATTAAATTTTTTAAAACTTGTGTCCATAGGGCTGACACCATAGAATTTGACAAATTTTTTGTCGGGGCCAACGAGGCCAAATTTCAGCATGGGATGAACTTGGATGACTTTCGAACGAATTTCGGTCGGGGACGACGTGACCAAATTTGGGCCAAGGTCGACTTGACAAAATTTCAGTCGAGATTGACTTGACTGGATTAGACTGAATTTTGGCCAGGGTCAATTTTGCCTAATACAACCAAATTTTGGCCAGAGCAAATTTGGCCAAATATGACCACATTTGGGTCAGGGCCTGATCAGTCAAATTTTTGTCAGGGTTAACTCCACCAAATTCGTCGGTCGGGACCGACTTGACTGAACATGGCCAATTTCAATCACAGCCGACTAAGTTGAATATAGTCAAATTTCGTTCGGGACTTACTCGACCGAATACGGCTAAATTTGGGCTAGTGCCGACTCGACCAAATTTTGGTCATGACCAACTCGACTGAATTTGGCCAAATTTAGGTCAGGACCGATTCGCCTAAATATGACCAAATTTCGGTCGCGATCGACTCTATCGAATACGACCAAATTCAGGTCAAGACCAACTCAGTCAAATTTTGGTTGAGGCCAACACGACCGAATTTTGACCGGGGCTGACTCAACTGAATTCGGCCAAATTTTGGTCGTGGCCTACTCAGTTGAATACGGCCAAATTTCGATCGTGACCGACTCATTTGAATACGATCAAATTTCATCTTAGGCCGTCTCAGCCGAATACGACCAAATTTGGGCCAGGGCCGACTCGGTCAAATCTCAATCGAGGCCAACTCGATTGAATTCAACCGAATTTTGACTAGAGCCAACTAGGCTAAATACAGCCAAATTTTGGTCGCGGTTGTCTCAGCCGAATACGGTCAAATTTTGTCTAGGTTGACTCAACTCAATGCAGTCAAATCTGGGTAGGGGTGAACTCAATCGAATACTTCCAAATTTTGTCCAGGACCAACTGGGCCAAATTTCGATCGGGACCGACTTGACATAATTTGACCTAATTCAGCCAAATTTTGTATAGGGTCACGCCAACTCAATCAAATATGACTAAATTTGGGCTAGTCTGTCTCAACCTTTAGCCTAACCTAACAAAAAATATAAAGTGAAAATTATGATTTGATATTTTGGATTATCCATTTTGAAAATCTAGATTTAGAGTATGGATATACAATCAATAAAATATATAAAATGTAGATCAGATTAATATCCAAATCCAATAAAATGGATTTTAAATGGATTGGATTTTTAATAGAATGAATATTAAATGGATTGGATCATAGAAAAAATAGATTGGATCATAAAAATTAGATTTTTTGCCCACCCTTACCAAGGACATCATCAATTAAGCTAAATATAAAATACACCCATAATTTTTCTTGAAGCTTTCAAAATTTGTCCCTACGATTAGACAATTGGAATGCACTCAATAAATATTCAAAAGCAATTAAGAGAAAAAAAATCCTAAATCTCACAAAATTTAAATTGAAAAAAAAAAGATTAGGGTTCATGGGTTTATGCCAATTGAGAATAAAGCATTAATATGCTCTTATACCAATTGTTTCAAAGCCTATATTTGATATCCTAGAGTCGAGATGATCGAAATGTGTTCTGTTACAAAGAAATAATCAGAACTTACACTCATAACTACAAACATTCTCTAAAAATTGTTGTGTTCAACAAAATGGATGCACATGAAAAGAAGTATGGGCCTGAATTTTCTTTGAGGGAATGTAGATGAAAATACACGAACGAGTAAGAAATGTTAGTTTTGAAATGGTTGAAAAGCCAAGAAGGGGGGGTTGAATTGGCTAGTTAAAAATTTAGGCTATCTTTACAAGCTAAAAACCACCTTTAATTGAATCAAATAAATCACCAAATTAGGATGCAAACAGTACTGAACTATACACTTTCAATCGATCAAAAACAGAGTTAACAGATTGATTTTACTAAACAGATTCTGTTCTGGTATAATCAATCGATTGAAACTGAAAAAAAAATCAACTGAAATACTGGGAAAAATGTAGAAATGCGAATTTGAATTTTAAACCAGAAACAATGCTCAAGAATGATCAAGACCAGTTCCAAATGATTATACAAACATGCTCAATGCTACAGATGCTATGAAAACATGCAAGAACATGAAAAAGATGATTAAAGCACAAGTTCTTGAAACTTTAAAATGAAAATGCAAGAGAGAAAGGTTAGAGAAGAGATGACACCACGAATTTTTATACTGGTTCACTCAAACCTGAGCTACATCCAGTTTGTCAAGGCAACCTTAGCTTGACTTTGCACTATTTCAAAAGTTTTACAAAGTATCCATCCTTACACTTCCAAAATATGCAAAAACACCACAAAAGACTCTTGAATCACACAAGAATCACACCAGCACAGCAAGAACCCTCTTGCAGACCTGGAAAACCACTAGGCACACACATAAAGCTTGAGAAAGATCAAACCTTAGTGGTAGCACAGCCTTGCCTACCATAAACCACTTTCTCCAAGCTTCAAACCAAGCCAAAAGCTCCAAGAATTGATCCAAGATCAATCTTCAATAGCTGCAACACCTATGATCACGAAGGAGAGAGTTTCCACAAGTTTCCAAAACCAAATCGTGCTCTAAAATGATCAACAAATCTCTCTTTCGAAAATCATAGCTTTTATAGTCAAACTGTTACGAAATTCAACATGTTGATTTTCAAATCAATCGGTTGATTTCACTTGACTTAAGTGAAATCAGTCGATTAAAAACTAAATCAACTGATTGAATTTGTTGCAGTTTAAGACTACTGCAGCCAACCTTTTAACTTATTGAAAAACCATTCAACAGACTAAAAGAGACATTTTAACATGGAGAGCACACGTTCCAGCCTTGATCACCATGAATATCATCAAATCTCCTTTCCTTCATCAATGTAGGCTTCATCAATGTAGGTTTCATTCCAATGGTAATGGCTTCAAGATAGTTCAAAAAAGCTTTATTCAATCTTCATCAAATCTTCAAGAAGCAAACCACCTTGGCTTCTCATGTTAACAAGAATAAATAAGGGCAAGAGGAGAAAAGAACGTGAATGGGCTGAAATTTTTTTAGGAACTTTTTAATAAACATAAACGACACCTTGGTTGAGCGAATATATTTATGTGTAAGCGGATTTCAACATGTCTTTGATTCTTTGAGCAAACCAAATGTTGGTCGAGCAAGAGAGTATTTTATGAATTTCAAATAAATGAGTTTTTATATTTTTAAATACTAAAATTAATTTATCTTTCACTATTTTTTATATTTGATCATTATATTATATTTGGATATTTAATTAATGAAATGGAAGAGTTGGTTTGATTTATTAAATTGAGATGATGACAAGCTTAGATATGAGTTTTCACATACACGACATGAGTATTTATACTCTTATTTCTCATTTATTTTGTTCCATTCTTAAAGAAAAAAAAAATCTCTCTTGTCTCACTTAATAGTAAAATATTAGTTTGGTAACCTTGCTTTTTATTTCATGAGTCTTTTGTATAATTATTTTTTATAAACATAAAATGAAAAGTTATCTATTATATATTTTTTTCATAACTGATTTTTAATTGTGACTTAATTTTCGTAGATTTTTCTTTTAGTAATTACGCCTCTCATTTTTTCTTTTTTAATTGTATATTGATGAAGAATATAGATTCATTTTTTAAAAGTTATAGATAGTCGTGAAGATGAAAACAAAACATATTCAACTTCTTCACATATTCTAAAAAATTATATTAATGATCTAATTGTTCAATTAGATGACTTGTTTCTTAAGATTTGAATAATTACATGTGATAATTTCATATATAAACTTTTGTTATATTAGCGACGGTAATTACATATAAAAATTGAGTGTATTATTTTGACTTAGATCCAAAATTATTGGTTTAGATCCGTCACCGATAACAGTATATCTATAAACTCCTCTTTAAGTTTATGTTTCCCTTCTTTTATTAAATTTCAAATATAATATAATTATCTCTTAAATAATAAAATCAAATTATCAAATACATGAGAAACAACGTTACATTCATATGAAACATCCCACTAAGTGAATTTGTTTATTTAAAATCCAAAGAACATTGCTTGCTAGACTAGCCAAAGCTGATTGAGAAAGTCTTTAACTAAGACTCTAATGTTTTAGTTGACTAGACGAATTAAGAGTCTTTACGTGAGGGAGCCAATTAAAGCAAACTTCTTTGGAGTCGTAATACCTACATGGTCCAGATTGTTTTACGAACCATTGACAATGTTGTTTACAATCAGAATCAAACAATGTAACAAAATTAAACATATAAAGTTGAAGGTCGTCACCTAAATGAAATAAACATAGGAATGGTTGTATGGAAGGTGGAAGATCACCAGAATAATCCCATTGATAAGATTGATCGGGATTAATAAGACGCTGCTTAAAATCAACATGGTTGCAATAAACAGATAGTATTACTTTTGAAGCCAAAGAATTTGTGACCTGAACATGGAGATCCAGAGACATAGCATTCTTTGCAGAGGACAAAAAAACAACCATAGTTAACACCCATCCTATGGAAACTCTTCTGTCAAATGAATACATTGTTCCACCCTTTCTTATTCCCTTTCCTCTTGGCAAGAAAATATAGAGGTCTTTGAATATATGAGTTTTTTTGTCTTTGGATCAACAATAACAGGTATATATAAATATATGAGTGTGTAGTTAATTAGCTTAAGAAGAATGTAATTAAGATATATTTATTGATGCAATAATAATGTCTTCTGACCTTATTTGTTGATTATGGTTTTATATGATGATGATAAGATTGTTTATTTTTCTAATGATTTCTGTAAAGTCTAGCTCAATGTTTGGTTAGTTCAGGAACAGTGTCTTTATTACATTCCTTAACATATTTTTACTGTCAATTATAAATTATAAAATCACAAAAGACATTAATTTCTTAGTGAATAAACAATTTTTTATTTTTAATAAATTTCTGAAAAAATAAATAAATCATTCGATAGGTGAAAATAATACTTTAAGGTTTGATAATGTGTATAATTAGATACAAAATACTTTAATTTTGGTAAAATATATTACACACTCTTCAAAAAAAGGTTAGAGAATACCTTTAACTTTGTAATATTAAGAATTAAATATGAGTAAATACTCATTGATATATTTTATCTTTAGTATAATAAAAAAAAATGTAGTCTTGGTACAAAATTTTAATTTTGTGAATTTTATTAGAATTATTTTAATAGTTAAGAGAATTGACACATATGTTATTTAGTAATTGTCAAATGTATTGGATTCATTAGTATAACCATTTATTAACAGCAAATATATAAAATTACATATATAATATGATTCCGAGCTTCTTTTTTTCATTTACATTTGAAGCTAAAATTACATAAGTCAAGTTAAATTACAGTCATTAATTTCAATTTATTCTATTAATTTCTGAAGTGAAAGTTCAAATTCATAAGTGAATATGATATACATTGACTTTTTCATTAATTTGCTAAGAACACTGATTACTTCCAATTTATAATAATATAGTCTAATTCAAAATGTCTTATAGATAAAATGAAATATAAAAAAACATTCATTTTTCTCATTATTATTTACTATTAACAATGACCATACCTTTTTTCATTAAACGTTATTAGGTAAGAATTTAATTATTTAATTATTCTTTTACAAAATTAAAAATCCATTTTAATAACATACCAATATACTATATACAATTATACCATTTACATCTGTGTATACTAAACTCAATTCAAATATATTATAATTTTAAAATTTGATTGTGTTTAACTTTTTTTTTTTATTTTTATATTTTATTATTATTTTTAATCTTATTATTGGATTATATTTTTTTACAAACATTTAGTTCCAATAATTATTACTATTTTATATTTTAATAAATATAAAATTATGTTTAACTTCTATTCCTATTTGATATTTTAATATATTTGTTATTGTTTATAATTTTTTTTAAAATAATATAGATTATAACTTATTTATTATTTAATTATTAAATTAACACTGCTAAACATTATAACTAAATATTTTACATAATTTTAACTTTTAAATACTATTTAAAAAAATACATCGCAAGTTAATAAAATTTAAGTAAAAATTTTAATAAAATTAGAAAAAAAGGAAAGTTGGCCCTGTTTATGCAGGGGTTTTGAATTATATTTATTCATTTAAAATTATTTATTTTTCCGAAATTACTTAAAAAGAAATTTCTGAACCTATAATTATATACCCATTTGGTTGTTATTACCCATTTTAATCCAATGACTATATTTAGGAATGTTTTATTTACACTACAAAAATAGTTGTTTTTAGCTAGAGTTATTTTTTATGTCTCTGAAGCAAATTAATGATTTTTTATTAAAATTGACACTATAAGTATTTTAATTACATCAATAAAGCAAGTCATCATTATTAACAATTTCAATTTTGATGAAAAATTATTGATCCATTTTAAGAAATTTAACGAAAAGGGACCACAAACATCATCAGAAATCATGACCAAATTAAAACTTAAAAAGATTGGAGGACTAATTTGACATTTTTGGACAAAAACAGGGACCAAAAGAGTAATTAAATCTAATTTTTATTATGTTATAATGTACGTTGCTTCCTTATTATACCTTAGACATTCGCTTAAGTCCGCACTCCGTCTAAATCCATAATTAAAAGGAAAAATGATCGGATCAATAATTTTGTAACTTTATTCTCAGAAAAAAAAAACAAATATCATGTAAAGTCATTTGACGATACTATTTTCGATTTGTTCATGTGTGATTGTCAATTGACAATTTATAAAATGTGACGAAGGGTGGAGAACACACCTTGAGATTTGACCTTAATTTAACTAATTCGATAATAAATAAGAGGTATCTTTCAATTAGTAAATATTGACATGAAGGTTGATAACACTTTATAATGATTTGAAGATAATATTGTGTTAATCAGCTTCAACTTCGTCCAAACTATTTTTAAATTCACTATCATCGAATTCAATAGTAAGCTTATCTAAGATGACATCTTTAAATTATTTTTTAGGAAATATTTCTGTTTTTAAATATATCTTTCAATTTTAAAATTAGTTATTGTTTTAGAATTAGGAAATTAATATTGTTACGATTTATTTATTTATATATATATATATATATATCATTTTTTAATCTCTACAAATTTTCAACACTCATAATATTTCATAATGCAATTGTATGATATTTTATATTATAATTATATGACTCTCAAAATTCATTAAGTATGCATCTCAATTAAATCCGCATCAAACTCCTCGTATCAATATACAAACTTAAATGAATTTTTATTGTATCTATATATTATTATTAAATTCAAACCTTATTTATTCAAAAATATATTTAATTACAATATTTTTCCTATAAAATAAAAAAAATTCAAAAAAACAAATCTGCAGGCTCGAGTTACAGGTAGGATTAAATGTATTAAAAATAACCAAAATTTAATCAAATCTACGATAAAATTTCTTTTACTAATGAAAAATATTTTACAATAAAAATTATAAGTATTTTTTGTAGATTTTTATTTTAAGAAAGTTTGCAACAAAATTTAAAGATAATAATACAAATTATTTACACATAATATTTTACTAAATTTGTAGAAACTTCTTGAAAAAAAAATAATTCTAAAAAATTTCATAAATACTTTTTATGAAAATATTTTATAGTAAAATTTGTAAATAGTTTTTATAGACAATTTTTTAAAATTTGAAAATAATAATATATAGTAATATAAATTAGTTAATATTCTTATTAAAATAAATTAACATGTAAAAGTATAATAAAGTTATTAATTTATATAACAATAAACTATACTTTTTATAATTTATTAAATTATTGATGGCTTATAAAATTTGCATAATAAATTTAAAGTAAATTTTTTTTTTGTTGATCCTATGCTAAATAGTAAGGAAATTTTTTCTCATTAATTTCTCTCACAAACTAGTTACGAAACTTTTTGTCATCGATAATAGTGAGAAACAATTTTTCTCACTAATTTTTCTCGCAAATTAGCTACAAAATCTTGTTGTCATTCTTCGCTAAAAAACGAGAGATAATGAGAAATAAATTATCGCATTAATTGTCCTCACAAATTAGCTATGAGCCTTTTTTGTTGTTGATCTCTCGCTAAATAGCAATAAATTAGTGAAAAATAAACTTTCTCGCTAATTTTCCTCGCAAATTAACTACATACTTTTTTGTTGATAATCCCTCACTATTTAACGATAAATATCTCGCAAATGAACAATTTTGTTATGGTAAAATTAAGTTTCAATTATTAATTATAATGGTATAATTTGATATATAAATATAATAATTATTTTAATTTTGTGAAATCCCTATCCTTTCATTTTATCCCTCCTATTCTCTTTGCCTGAAAACACAACATAGACTCATTTTCTCTCCACACTCACCATCTCACACTGAACTTCATCAGCCTCTCCCCATCTACACTCTCATTTTTCCTTCTGTGACTTTCCCCTCATTCTTGCACTCAGATCTTGGAAGTGAAGTATCTACAGGGCTCTCTGTGGATTTCCATTCTCCATTTCCCTCTTCAGAGTAAGTCAACCCATTTGAATTGAGGTTTTGTGCCCTCACTGTTTGAGTTGGTGTCTCACCAAGCTTAAATCAGAAAAAGGTAAGGGAAGCTATCTATTTTTCTTGGATTTCACATGAAAATCATTTCTAGTGCTTTTGATTGCATGATTGGGTGTTAAATAGGTGCTTGAATTGTGAAATTGAGTGTGTGATTGAAATTGTGCACGATTCTGAGCTTTTGCATGTGATAACAGATTGGGAATCTGGTGTTTTCGCCTAAGCGAGCAGCTCTAGCCTGAGTGAAAACACCAGAAACTCATCCTTGCCACTACACAAATTGTCACCTAGGCGAGTGAGTTTCGCTTAAGCGAGAGGTAATCTCGTCTAAGCAAGATAGCTTAGACTAAGCGAGAATTCACTTAGATTTTGGGTTGTTCTCTATTTTGAGTCTCGCTCAGGCGAGGATGATCCGTCTAAGTGAGAGAACCCTTTCGCATGGACGAGACCTTTCAGCTTGAGCGAGAACCATTGCAGCTGAGTGTTTATTTCTCTGTTTGTTATGGGTGAAGTTATATCTAAAATTTTAAAATGTGAAATTAGATGATGATATGCTTGGATTGTTGTGACTGACAACATGTGTGGTACAAATGCATGAATTTTGATTATGAGAAAATGTGGTTGAACTAGGATTTCAAGAGAAATTCTAAGAGGTATATTTTAGTGTATGTAAGAACATAAGGACTCACTATTGAAGGTATCCTGAAACTCTAATAATCATTCACGCTCAGATAGAGCATAATGAATTATGTCGTGAGGAGTAGCAGGAGGTCATAGTCTTTGGACTTGATCAAGTCTTAGACGAGAATGGGACTTACCCTGTGAATGGTTGGGTGATAACCTCTTGAGGCCAAACTCTGCAAAATTTGGAAACTATCATAGGTGCATGCCACCAAGAGGTTTAATGACGCTTACATAATCCGGATAATTGAATCTAGAGTCATCTATATGTGTTGTGTTGTGGTGGTTTAAGTGATTCTGGTGAAACAAGAAAAATTGCATGGTGTTTATAATTGAGTTGCATGTTTCTTTTAATTAAATTAGCTTACCGTTATTTGCTTGTGTCTGTTTCTCTTTGTGTGGTTTTTCCCTTGCAATGATCATCTATCAATTGGTGTGAGCAGAGAAAGATACAGGTGAAGACACTCTCTTGGATAGGAGTTGAGTCAGTAGCATGAGATATCCAACAGTAGGCTCTGTTCCATGTTTTTGTTTAAGAGTTGAAATTTTTGTTAACTCTTTTTTTGCATAGGCTGCAAATATAGTTTGTACTTCTATAGTTATTTTGGATGACTGTATTAATACTTTATATTGACCTATTTCTTCTATCTATCTTGTTTTATCATGATATAATATTTTGTTTAGTAGTATAAAAACTATTAAATGGGATGTTATAAATTTATTCAATAAAATTATTAATTAATGAAGAATAAAAATATTTATATAAATATCTTCATAATATTTATTTG
>Ga0209389_1006393_pt1 | contig 10223 bp, 3 predicted proteins | sample CowpearedBW_FD_187526 | JGI IMG/M metagenome (GOLD analysis project Ga0209389, IMG submission 187526) | Root nodule microbial communities of legume samples collected from California, USA - Cow pea red BW (SPAdes) (version 2) | ecosystem: Host-associated > Plants > Roots > Nodule | place: USA...
ATATATATATATTGAACCTCTCATGTATAATCCATATAAAGATCATGCCAAACTCATAATTCACCACATATAAATCTCCCTTAATCATGTATATTCACCCACATCATATTACCACATAAGTATTCATTCAAACATATGTAAAACACTCAAGATCAGGGAAGAAACCAAACAAACGCACATTCTCGCCCAGTCCTCGCTCAAGCGAGCTCCCTTCGCCTAGGCGAGGGCTCGAAAAGAAGGAATAGTAGCCTTCGCGTCCTCTCGCTTAGGCGAGCCCTTCTCGCCTAAGCGAGATGGACTCTCGCTCAAAATAGAGGTGCGTCGCCTGAGCAACAGTTCGCGCAAGTTCTAAGGAATAGCCTCTGATACTCTCACTTGGGCGAGGCTGGCTCACTTGGGCAAGATTATCAGGGTTCTCCACTATTCTCGCGTGCACAAATAGCCATCTCAACCAAATCAGTATTCTTAAACATGTTCAAGCAACAATAACAACATCCAATCATCTCAAACCCAGAAATATAACCAAAACACCATAGAAATTGAAATAAACACTGAACCCTAGCTTCCCTTACTTGGAAAGGGGTTAGCAGAGGACTTCGACACTCGAATCGTGACAAATAGTAGCTCAAGCAATAGCTTCGAGAGCTGGAAAATAGTGGAATGAGCTTAAAACGAGTTCATTACGACCAACCCTAGTTGGAACTACGAAGAATGAGCAGAATGGAGTAATAGCATGAGTTGGAAACTAACTTACGAGAAGTAGAAAACTGGTATGAGCTCACTTGATGAGAAACAGTGGTTGAACCCCAGTAGAGCTCTTTTGGAACAGTTGAGGGAGACAGTTGTGTTTCTGTGAATGAGTGAAAGTGAGAGTGTTAGGGCATATTAGGTCTAAACCCCCTTAGGCCCAATAGATTGGGGCAACCCTTCAAATAAAAGGGGTAGAAATAATGGGCCTTACAAATCACTTTAAATATGGCAAGATCGTCTTAAATATTTTTAGATCTCCATAACAAACAAATATATCTTTAAGATTTTGGATTATTTATAAGATAATTGGAGGAGATTACAAGGGGTGATTTGGAAAATTAATGCAAATATTAGTTGAGATAATTTATCAAATATATTTAAATAATTAATTTATTTAGTTATATAAAAAATTATCAAACAACTATATTTGTCAAATAGTTTGAAAAGTGTCTATATCCCTCCAAATATGTTTAGATATTCATAACAACTATAAAGATAAATGATTTTTATGATTATTTTAAAGATATTTGAGAGATTTTAGCAATAGAAAAGCCCAAGTCCTATATAAAGAGACCAAGAGGAAGCAAAAAAGACAAGTTCAGAACTTTGAAGTTTAGGAAACTTTTAGAGGGGCCTAAATTCTTCCTCTCTCTCCACTATCTTCTTTTATTTTGATGCTATTTTGATTTCATGGAGGGTTAAGTTTCTTAGGTTCGCTCTAATGTATCATAGTGAGGATGAGATGCATCATACATCTTAGAGTGAATTTCCCTTTCTTTGGTGAGGACATAAGTGCATTATCATACATAGGTTAGGAAAAGGAGATAGAAGAGTTCATGAATCCATTTTCTTTTAGGTATAGTAAATATTACATACTTATTTTGTGTATTTCTAGTTTTAAAGGACATGCAAGAGAATGGTAGGAATAAAGGAAAATTTAGAGTGGAGAGAGGAAGAAAATGCCCAATTGAGGATTGGAATAGTTTAAAAGCATGCATGAGACGCAAATTTGTTCCTCCTTCATTTAGTATAACCCACGAGCAAATGTGTGAGATTAAAAAATTTAATAGGATAGGAAAATCATTCATCAAACATGAAAATGAGTTTTCTAGAAGAGTATTCCAATTCAAAGAGAAACTTGAAAAACTGTTTAGTGAGAAAAGGCTCTTAATAGAGAAAAAAGAAAGAGAAAGACAAGAATTGTGGGTAGAAAAATTAAGAGCACTTGTAAAGAAGTTAGATAAATTAGTTGAAGGCCTTATAGCTTGAGCCAATGGCTAGGCCTATTTTCTTTATCTTTGTTTTTAAATAAATAAATAATTGTTTTAAGCCTTGTAATTTTTAGCTATTGTTGTCTTTAGGTTTTTAATTTCTTTGTATTTTTCTGTTTGGACTAGGAGAATCATGCAGGCCCAATTTGCTTTTTGTCATGTATTCTTTGGGCCATGAGTATGAAGCCTAACCTTCAATATAATCAACAACCTCATCAAGCATCCACTATGTCCACCTTTCTTGGGCTCCAACATGCATCTCTAGTATGCTTACCTTTAGAGCCAATTCAATATGCACACCAAATCAACCTCAAACGTCGTCTGTTTGGGCCATCTTGTTGAAGATGTAGCCTTGTTCCTCCAATGCCAGCATCAATGAATCAATCTTGTTTTTAGCGGCCCAACAACAAAGGTTGATGAGGGGATTAGGGTTTGTTTTGTAAATATTGAAATTCTTAGTTTATCCAAAAGAGGGGGTGGATTGGCTTTATAAAACTTTGTTTACTTTTTAAGAACATAAAACCCCTATTCGTTGAATCAAACTAACCACAAAATTAGAAAACAAGTATTGCGGGACTGTACACTTTCAACTGATTAAAATAAAAAAAGAAGATTAATATGTTCATGCAATATGATTCAACATATCCAAATGAAAAATAATTAACTGATATTCTGGGAAATTATTCAGAAACGCGAAATGCAAAAACTAACTCTAACAACACGCTTTCTTAACCAAGATACATTCCAATCAATATATTCAACTTAGTTATATTACCAAATAACGTAAAAACACTTGCCCACTTAACAAAGATTGATTTAGTTAGTTTTCTTGAGATTTAGATGATGAACAAGATAAGGGAAAGGGATCCCACAATGATTTTTACACTAGTTCACTCAATAACGAAGACAACCTGAGCCTGATCATGCACTATATCAAAAGTCTTACACAATCCCTCAAGGATTACTCTTTTGAATAAGGCAAAAACACTAAGATTCTTGAATCCCATAAGAATCTTATCCCTAACACTGTAAGAATCTTACTTATAGTCACACCATGAACAACACAAAAGCATAACAACAAACAAACCTAATGGAGACTCTCCCTAACCAACCAAAAAAATGTTCTTCTAGTTTCAACCAAGCAATAATGCTTCCAAGATTAACCAAGATATTCAATCAACAACTGCACACTATGTAATCTAGAGAGAGTTTTCCAAATTCGTATTATTGTTTTTCGCGGTCAAAAATTTCAATTTTCTTTGCTCATCTCTCTAAAAAGTAGTTTATATAGCTTGGTCATAAGTAAATTCAATAGGTTGATTTGTCCGTACAATATGTTGATTTCAGTTGACTTAAGTGAAATCAGTCAATTGAATAACAATTCATTGATTGAATACATTCTTACTAAAAACATATGCAGCAAGTCTTTTAACCTGTTAAATAACAGATTAAAAAGCACACGCTTAAGATGAAACGAAATCTAACCTATGTCATTTAGTCTACGAATTGAATACAAACAACAAGCTCCATGATCTTCACATGAATTCCAAATTTAGCGCATCTCTAGCTTGATCATTAATGCATCTTCATCAAGTTTTCATAAACCTCATATGATCTCATGCAATTACTTCATCAAATTCATGCACCAAGGTCACTTGTGCTAACAATCTCCCCCTGATTTGATGAAGACAACATTCTCGAGTTGAATTGATGAGGCAAAATCTATTAAGAAACCTGAAAAAAAATTTGCATAGACGAAAGACACACACATATACATACGTATACAAAAGCATACAAGCATGCATACACTTCACATATGCACCTGCTCCCCCTATCACTATTGTGATTTAACTTCATATTTTAGTTTAGATTTTAGATTCAGTTTTAGTTATTACTTAGTTCCAACAAGTGTTCAATTCCAGTTTTAATGTCTAATTCATGGAATATACAATTTTTCTCAATTATAATCAATTATACTCAATGTTCTCCCCCTTTTGGATTCATCAAATTAAGGTAATGAACTGGGTATTTTGGGAAATTATAAAATTTTCATTAATAGCATGATAAGAGACATACTATCAGAGATACTGATAGATGATACACAACCAGAATGCATGAAAACAAAAAAGAAAATGAAATGAAGTTGGGACTGATACAATTTTTCGATTAAAACCTAAAATCAACAAATGGAAAAACTAGCAGTAGAAAAATAAACACACGAATGCAGCACACCAAATGGAATGCATGACCTAAGAGTCATCCCACTCAATCATTCCTTGGGTTGTCTCTATTGTAGACATTGGAGAGGAGGTCATGAAAATTATGGATTTGATCATCAAGGTCTTGAAACCTTGTTAAGCAGTAGACATGATGAGCATTCTGTGACATATTCAGCTTTTGAAGTTGATTGAGAACCATCCTTTCTGTAAGTATTGAAATGGTTAGTTTAGCCAAGAAGAGAGGTTGAATTGGATTTATAAAATTATGTTTGCTTTTTGAAAACCTAAAACCCTTTTTTTATTGAATCAAACTTACCACGTGTTAGAAGTGGGGTTTAAGCCTAACTCAACCCCACAAAACTGGCTTGTAAGTTGAGGTTTGCACCCCACTTATATACTATTAAATGACCTTATCTCTAGTCGATGTGGGACTTCTAACACACCCTCTCATGCCGAGGTATATACATCTCGTGCGTGGGACTAGAAAATGGATGGTTCGTTGGCAGCCCGATAGCGGGTGGAACAGAATGTCCAAGTTATCTCGTTTGGTGCGCGAGTCGTGTCAATTAGGAAAACATAGTCGTACTACCTTTCCAAATTTGTATTATTGTTCTTTGTAACATCCCTAAGGAATATTACTGATATTTAATAAATAAAATTTGAATTACAATAAGTGTCGCATTTAATATAAACTATTTCCCAAAACACGGGAAATTTAAAAACTTTCATACATAAAGCCATAAAACTAGGAGTCCATAATTCATAAAACTGAAATAAAAGTCAATGGCTCCTGTCAGGTTTACATAATATTCTCAAAGATAAAATAATAAACATATAACATATGTATCTACAAAATTTCCCATGCTAGCTCTCGCTCCGAGTCTAAGCATCTCCTGGCCCACGTGTCACATCATCTGCTCCCGGACAACAAGTTATCCGATCATCGCCACACACACACAGAAAGGGTGAGCTATGCACAACATATAAAAACAAAACATGGATATAAATATGTTTCCCAACCCAAAATAACATAACTAAATTCATAATTTCCAAATCACCCAAACCATGACCTCATAGTCCTTCATGAGTCATATGCATGAACTAGGTCTTGGGACTTCCCTATGCTCCCATGAAACTAACTCATTCGTGGTCCAACCCTATGAGCCTATCCCGCTCATAGTCCTGCCCTACAAACTCCTCGTATGTAGTAAAACATCCAAGTCTCACACTTGGACCCTGGCATGCATGCAATCACCATACTATGGACTCCTCGCCCAATAGTAGCCAACGGGAACCCAACAGTTCCTTGCCCATCGTGCGCCCGATGCGTGCAATCACCATGCTAAGGACTCCTCGCCCATTAGTAGTCGACGAGAACTCAACGAGTTCCATGCCCATCATGTGTCCAACAACTGAGCACATCCCAGACCCGTACTGGACTTAGTCCTTCAAGCCCAAACACAACACATATGCATAAACATCCTACACATAGGATCAAAGACCCAAATCGCACATACAAACACACACCCAACATGGCATTTCACACATACTCACTTAAGCTAGGGACTCTTGCCCAAGCTAGACCCTCTGTCTCACTTAGGCTAGTCCGCCTCGCCTGGGCAAGCCCAAAACAACAATCTAGTCACGTTATTTCGCTTAGGCGAGATCCCCTCGCTTAGGCGAGATCATTTCTCGCCCAAAAAGCCAATTCAATCTCGCTTAGGCTAAAATGCAAGCAAAACATCTCTCATGACCACGACATCTCGCTTAGGCGAGGCCATGGTTCGCTCAAAACCCATTCGCCTGAGCGAGAGTGTGTGTCGCTCAAAACCCATCCTCTTCGCCTGAGCGAGACGCTCGTATGGCAATAGGGTATGCGTCTCTGCTAATCTCGCCTAGGCGAGCCTGGCTCGCCTGAGCGAGAATTGCAGACCAAAAGCACACAATGTCAGTTTAGCTCCCCCTAACTTGGAATGATTCGCAATCCCCCGCTTGGTCCAGCCCTTGCACACTCAAAACTCCACTCACTCAAATTCGTGCTTCTCTCTATAGCAAAAATAAAACTTATTCTTTACCCACCAAGGTTTGAACCCATGACCTTCCACTCACAATGCCACAACACAACCACTATGCCAATTCCCATTTGGTGATATACATAAATCAACATAAGTTTACATTTCAAATTCCACACTCTTACATATTATCAAAAATAAATCATAAAACAACAACACATAATTGGCATACATAGGACTCAAACCCAAGTCCCCTTACACAAACCAAGTACTCTCAACCATTTGAACTAGTACTTTTCCACATCACATTAAACAACAATTAATGTCATAAAGACGCCTTCTACCTGCATTTATTAATTAATTATTTATTTAATTAATTAATTTTCCCGGGTCTTACATGACACCTATCAATCATTGTCTGAATCTCAATTTGGTCCATATATTTGTTATTTTGATTATATTTCAGTCCATTTTTTTTTTCAATTTCATCCTCTCCAAATTGAGACCAAATTTAACTTTTATATAAATGTTATAATGATACTTTTATTAAACATTTTAATCATATTAAGTTTATTTAAATTTTTATTTTACATTAAACTTTACTTATATTTTGTTTTAAAATTTTAAAATATTTATTTTAACTTGTTACAAAATTGTTTTAAATAATTTATATACAAATGTTAGAGTTGGTTTAAAAATAATTTTATAAATTGAAATATAAAATTTTAAAACAATTTTGTAAAAAGTAAAAATAAATATATTTAAAATTTTAAAATAAATGGTATGTAAAAAGTAATATTGTTATGTATTGTTAAACATAAACCTAAATATTCGGAAATATTTAACTTTTATGTCTATTTTAATTTTTAAAAACTTATAAAATGCCTTATTTTTAGCTTTGGTTATAATTAAATTATGAGATTATATTTTTCTAATATATATATATATATATATAATTTAATTATTATTATTATTTTATTAATAACTATTCAACCACTTGTTCAATTAATGAACAATATTCAAAACATATATTTTAAATATATTTTTTACTGAGATATTAAAAACCCAGGTAATATTTGTAAGCTAATGTAAATACAATGAACATAGTAAGATGTTTAATAGAAAAGGTTAAAACTCACCAGCTATCACTGTATTTTTTCACATACTTTTATTTACCTCCTATTTTTCTTTTCATATTTCTTCACTGTTTTTTATATTATGAACATCTTTTATCATGGGCAATGAAAGATAATACAGATAAAATATCATAAACAAATTTCTTTCTTTAAATATTTAAATTACTTAATACTAAGAACTTGAAAACATCTAGTTATTTTATGCATGGTATATTTGTTTTAAAATAATTATTTTTTGCACAAAATTTCACTATATTTTTGTTTAAATTAGATCTATCTTGCTTCGTGTCTTTCCTACTAAACTATACAATAGTATTAGATGGTGAATAATAAACTAGTTTCTATAGATACTATTCAAATTTTAATAAGAAATTTTCATGTTGATTGTGTAACGTCCCATTTAAATAATAACACAAATTAAATGAAACAAGTAGTATAAAGAGTAACAACGTGAAGTATAAATATCGCTCTTTACAATAAATTCCAAATACTTAGGGAGAAGTCTAAGGCACACCACGATGCCATTTACTAAACAAGATATAAGTTGAACAGTACACAAAATAAAACATGGGCTACAACCATAAAAGAGAGCTCGGAGAAGCGGGATCCGACCCAAGACAAGTTAAGCAGCGGAACCTCCATCACCCTGATGACCACGGGGAGTTCTCGCATCTGCTCACATCAATAAATTGACGATTATCGCAAAAGGAGAAAACCACACATTGAACACACAACAAGCAGAAAGGGTAAGCTAGAGTAGAAAAACATTTTATCATACCATTACATACAATTTTATAGCCAATGATACATACATCAACGAAGCATGTGAAGACTCGTAACCAAAACACTACGACTCAAGACACGATTATTCGGATACATATAATTAGTTGGATTCACCGAATGCTTGCACTTGTGGTGGCCTCTACTGCTTTGCAGAGCCAATTGCCAATGGGTTTCACCCTACCACTCACAAGGTTAGACTTCAAGCATCTAAGGTCATTATCCTACCAAAGACTAGGGTCACTTGCTACTCACACCACTTGATTCAGTACGCTCTACGTGAGACTCACTGACTCTTCAGAGTGTCAGGATGTAATCATTACTTGAATCCTTACTAAATTATATAATGAGGCACCACCACGAACTTCGTGGAATTACGTCCTAAGCATGAGGCACCACCATGAGCTCCCACTAACAGGGGGTCATGGAATTATTTCCTGACCAATGAGGCACCACCACGAAACCCTCGTGGAATTACGTCCTGACCAATGAGGCACCACCATGAGATTTCACCTAGAGATTCATGGAATTACGTCTTGACCACATACCAAAATCATGTTTCTCCAACCAACATAAATTCATTATACATGCCAGGTCCATATCAACATTTATAACCAACCATCCCATTCATGTTACATGCCAAACTCATCAATTCCAGCCCATAAGTCATACAATACATGCAAAATCACTCATTTCATGCTTTAACATAGTAATCCAACCAAACATGTGGCAAACATCCAATATTAGAGAAGAAAACAGGACCTGGGCACATTCTTGCCCAGTTCTCGCTCAGGCTGAAAGGTCTCGCTCAAGCAAGAGGGGTCTCTCGCTCAAGCGAGCTCCTTTTGCCTAGGCGAGAGCTTGAAAAGTGGAAACAATGGCCTTCACGTTCTCTCGCTTAGGCGAGACCTCCTCGCCTGAGCGAGATGGACTCTCGCTTAAAACAGGAGCTCGTCACCTAAGCGACAACTCGCGCAAGTTCTAGGGAGCAACTTCTGGTACTCTCGCTTGGGCGAGACTAGCTCGCCTAGATGAAAATACCAGGGTTCTCAACTGTTCACGCGTGATCAGTTCAAGCATTCAACCATAACAACATATAGTTCTTTTTCATACCATCAAAAGCTTCACACAAGCATCAAAATCACGAAATATAACAAGAACAAGCAAATATAACTTAAAAAGGTGAAACCCTAACTTCCCTTATCTGAAAAATGCTAACTCAAGTGAATGAGATCCTTAGTAGACTAACACCTAAAGTAGAAGCAAATAACAAAATTGAAAATAGTAAAGGATGAACGAAAATGAGCAAAGACAGAGACTAGCGTGGAACCAAAACTTGAAGAAAAGAAGGAAACGCAAGGGTTTTCAGCTTACTTGGAAAGAATCGTTCAACGGAGGGGAAAATAGGGGAGCTCACTCAAACCTAGCAGAGCTTCTGTTGAGGGAAAAAGAAGGAGAGGGTAAGGCACTGATTTTGCAAAGGGAGCTAAAATGAGAGGGTTAGGGCTGTTTAGGGTCTTTGACACCCTATAGGCCAGCCTTAAGCCCAACTTATTAAGCCTTTAAAATTAGGGCAGAAAAATAAAGTGGACCTTACAGATTGAGGTTTGGTAAGGATAATATCCAATATTTTAAGTTAGATATGAAGATATATAAGTATCTAAATATTTGTTTTCATACTCTTTTTAGTATATGGTTTTGTTTGTTGTTTTAAATTAGAAAAGTACTATTAGATAATCTAGAACATTTACATTTTATATTCTCTATGGTGTTTAAGCTTTCTTTTATTTTCTTTTGTTACATAATTTTTGTAATCCTCTATCTCTAATGTACTTTATTTCTTATCATAACTTTGATTACACATATTTTTCTTTTGAGTATTCTTGTTCAAATTATGTATTGCAAAAACACATACCTCAATTTTATTGAATCAAATCAAATAGTTTCCAAGATACACATTGAATTATTTATACATTATTTATATTTTTATTTAATGTTTTTTTTTCACAAGAGTATTTGTAATTCTCAATTTCAAGTGTTTCATCACACAAGTCC
>Ga0209389_1006396_pt1 | contig 10222 bp, 2 predicted proteins | sample CowpearedBW_FD_187526 | JGI IMG/M metagenome (GOLD analysis project Ga0209389, IMG submission 187526) | Root nodule microbial communities of legume samples collected from California, USA - Cow pea red BW (SPAdes) (version 2) | ecosystem: Host-associated > Plants > Roots > Nodule | place: USA...
GAAATAAAAAAAAAAAAAAGTGTAAAGAAGTGTATGGGTTGAGATAAAAAAATTGGATGTAATGAGGAAAACAATGAAAGTTATTACATAAAATGTATTGTAAAAACAACATTATTGTTTCCTAACTGTCATAATCAGAATCCATTTCCTTTTGTCAAATGATTTGACAACTAGATAATAAAGTACGAAAACGGGGTATGACTAAACTGGGTTATTAAGAATTATCATTTTTCATTAATATAGCAAAAACTAAACCGCTTTTCATAGTTAGCCCTTACTACATAGCTCTGTAAACAAAGTTGCGAATTCAACCAGGGGAACCCATATGGTCCCGGTTTTCAATGTTTTCACATTGGACTTTTATTCTACACGGGTGTGGAAGAACTAAATGAGATTGGAGAAAATCAACCCCAACAATTGTTGGCAATGGCAAGCCTACGTAAAACTACCACTCACACATTGCAAATTTCAATAACAACCATAAATGTGACTGGAAAAAGGTTAAGTAGGGGCAAATTGTTCTGACCAAAATATTTCACCTTCGTTTGACCATGGCTAGCTGGATTCACTGTAGTTCGGAACTTCCTTTAAAACAAAAAATAAAATAAAAGCCTTGGCTATTTTGCAATTTATATTTCTTATTTTCACAATATACAGAATCAATTTGAATGAACGAATCACTCTATTTGTCATTGATCGATCAGAATAAGTCGAATTACTCTATTGTGTTATTAAGTGAAATTTGCAGGATAAATGACAACAACTTTTATCATAGATATCATTGAAGCAAAAACTCAAATTTTAGTTAAAAAATAGTAGAGAAGAAAAGTATCTGAGATGTTGCACCTAAAAGGTTTTGTGTAGTTCACACAATGTTTTCAAAGTTATGAGTAATATTAGAGGTGAGTGAGTTAGCAGGGCCAGCTGGGAAAAAAAACCTAAAAATTAAAAGTATAGTGCAGTTAAGGAGAGATTGAGGCCAATTTTGTCTCCCTCAATAAATGTTTTGGGTTGAAAGAAGAGTGTGATAACGAAAATAATGGCCTCCAATTCAGAAACCAAATCTCCTTCCAACCACAAAGGTCAACGCCATTCTCGGTCTTCAATTCGTTGCACGTTCTCTTCTTCTCTCCATTACCAACGCCTCATTCTAATCATTCTTTTCTCCCTTCCCTTTCTCTCTCTCTTTTCTAACACTATTTTTTCTTCTTCTTATACTCTCTCATAACACACAGTAAATATAATTTCAAACTCTCATAATTTTTTTAACTCATAAAAATCATAGATTTTCTAATAAAAAAAGTATGACCAACAAACATTTCAGATTGACTCGTCTGAGTAAAAAAACTAAGTAGCCGTTTATCTAATTGACAACGAACATGGACACCTTAACCAAATAAACAGTTTTCTGACATTTTTTTTTTGTCATCACTTCTTTTTTATATTTCCATGGTATCATATTTGAAAACTCTTTGATGTAGACATAGAGTGGTCCTCAGTGATATAACACGTCTATTAATTCTCCATATTACATAAGCAATTGTTATTTTATTCTAGATCTCACTCCAATTAAAAATAAGATATAAGTTAGTCATAAAATTATATCAGAATTATTAACATTTTATCTATGTTTTCTAAGTTAAAATAAATTTATAGCATAAAACTTAAAACACCTAGATAGTATTAGTAACGTTGAATGTTAAAAAATGATGACTTATATCATTGCCCCCTATATTTGTCTCACTCTGCTGGTTGTGTACACTGACATGTATCTAATCACAGAACATTATTCTAAGCTCAATGTTATAAATCCCTCCAGAGAAGAAGTCTCTCACAATCTGAAAACAACACTCTCTCTCTCTCTCTCTCTTGATGGAGAATTCTCTGAATCCTTCTACGGGAAAAGCAGTGTCTGGAAGTGGCAATGAAGAAAGCGGGTGGACTTCTTACTTTGAAGATTTTTCTAAGGGCATGGATGAACAAAGTTACTGTTCCAGCTTGGGTGGTTCCTCTTTGGTCTCAGATGCAGCTTCTTCTGCTGCATGGAAACTCTCACATCACAATCACCTTCTGTCATATCCTTCTGTTAGAGTTAGGGACTCATCTAACAATAATGTCTCTAAGAAACTTCGTTTCAAGAAGACAAGAACCCAACAGATATCAGATGATGATCCTTTGGAAGACACTGCTAGCTCCCCTGTCAATAGTCCCAAGGTACACCATGTGCAACATCATATCATCTCTTCTTTTTCTCATATACAAAAAACATAACATTTCATCTTTTTTTCTTTTCTTCTGAAAGTCCCCCTTAACTAAAGATAAAGTCATGCAATTTATATTTATATATCAGATGCAAACTTTATCTTACAGGTTAGTTTTACGGTTTTGAATTAAACTTAAAGATGAAATTTTTTGTAACTTTCCATCTTTTACGACAGGTAGGGGACTTGAAGATTTCGTGCAAGATTGATGATGATCAACTTGACGGTTCTACTTCTAGGGTAACCCTGCTAAATTTATGGTGTTTGTGATCAGAATGGAAGAAATAGTAACTCTTTAAGTACTTGTCTAACCAAGTTATGATGATGATGATGATTGTGTAGGGTAAGGGTTTTCATTCAGAGCATTATACAAACCTGCTGCAGACTGATGAGTGTGACATGAATTTTAACGAAAACAACGTTGAGTGCACCGCAGACTTGAAGAAAAGGGGTCTATGTCTTGTTCCTTGGTCGATGTTGGTTAATTATTATGGGTGAATGCTACTTCTGTCTACTTTGTGTTCTTCTATGTAGCTTGACTTCTCAGGTCACGTTGCTGTAAACATAACATGATCAGTGACAGAAAATCCCTGTATTATACCAATCATTGTTAACATGATCATAACCTGAGACCATAATTTATGTTTTGTTCGTTAATGTTTGGGACATTCTCCGTGGGAAGTAAATATATCTATGTTCTCAATAGTTACAAGTAACAGTAAGAGAAAGGTAATATAAGCTGTCTAAACAAGTGAAACCGTTTTGGTCAAAATTTATATATATAATGAACGAATAGTATTAAATATGGTTAAATTTCAACTACAATATATTTTTAAATTAAAACTAGATTAAATTTTAATTCAGTATTTTAATTATGTATTATTTTATTACCCATTGCAAAATCAAAGATTAAGAGTTACTGTTAATTAATTGAACGATGAGACTTAATATTGATGGGTGGACCAAATTTTCAAATGGTTTGAAAACTAAGTATGATAGGTGATAAATGAAAACTTGAATAGAGCCCTTGTGTAGAACATTGAAAAACGAAGATTCGTGGGTAGCAGTACTGCATTTAATATTAAACATAAAATAATAGTGATATATGCTTTTGATTTTAAATATAATATGTACTAGACATTATGTATTAGTGGACAATAGTTTACAAAGTAGTACTGCAAAACATGGAAGAAAAAACTGTCATCATGTCACAATGCATTGATCTAAATCTTTTCATATACTGATAATAAAGTTATGATATCTCATTATCTTAAATGAAGCGTGTAGAAGAAACCTAATCATTTAGGCAAAAACACCAATTCAATACACTTTTATTAAAATTATTTATCTGACTATTTTTTTTTTATAATTACTTTAATAACTAAGACATGTTTGGAACAATTTAATAAAGAAAAGGATTGTGATTTTAAATATTTCCTTTTTATGGCAAAGTCGTAGCAAAATTCTAATAATTTTGTTTTTTAATTTATTTAATAGTAGTGCTTAGAAATATAATTTTAATTTTTTTCTAATAATTAGAGTGAAAATTCATGCTTATAAATATAATTAGAGTGAAAGTAAGTGTTGTCTGTTAAAAAAAGATTAGTTTGTGCAATTATATACTTTCAAATATTTTTAAACTGAAAATGTGACTCTAAAAATAAATGGATCATTATTAAAAAGAGAAAAAGTGAAATAGTTAAAAGAATAGTTTCTACAGCCAAAACCCTTCACAAGTACTTTCTTTAATTAACAATTATAATTACACTCAGTTTTACATTCTTAATTCTAAATAATCATTGCCAGTTTTGTCCAAACGTGAAAGACAATTCTTGGCGATTGTAACCAACCACAGATTTCATTTAAAAGCTGCTAAATTCTATTATTCAATTGGATAACTTCAGATGGAAATTCAATAACCTAGCATAAATTTAAATCTTAAATAATTAATAGATTAATGAATTTTTTATAAGTACTTAACTTTTTTCATTTATATTATATTCAATTTAAATTTTAAACATATATACTTAAATTCCTATCCATACTCTTATTAAAATGGAGTTGAAAACACTATGATGATGTCGAGCATATGATCTAGCAGAGATCAGACAAAGACACTTTAACCAAAGAAAACTTTAGTCATAATTAAGATAAAATTACTTTGACTAGGGACAAGTTAAAAATATTAAATTTAAAGTCGAATTTTGTGAGAATAATGATTTCTGAATGTTGAAACACATATATTCTATGAATATATATGTTGTCTGCAGATTCCATGTGGAACATTAGTCCCCTTTTGAGACTGGTATATATGATTTATTATAATTGACAATTAATATATGAATATACTAATTATGACTATATATAGTACTTTATTGTTTAGTAATATATATGATACCTACTCTAGCAGAAAGAAAATCAGAACACTGAACCAACCACGAAAAAGAAACATTCGCAGGCTTCCTTGTACCCTGTCAAGTGTTTGATTTCTGATAGAATGCATAAAAAAAAATCGAAAGGGAAAAAAATTAGATTTATAGATTTAAAAAAAGTTAGTTTGGTTTCATGCCTCCAACTGGCCCTTCATTTAATAAGAATATTCTGAAAACGGCTGCAGCAAATGCTCCTCCATGTGCTACCTCTACCATTTAGAACAGGTCAGCACTGATGAAGAACACCAAACACTTCTTTAAAACTTTTGCATACAAATACTCCACATTCATAATGTTATCTTTCACCCTCTTTAGATTTAATTAGAGGTTCTTTTTATAATACATTTGATAGACTATAACGATTAGATCCACCGTATTTGATCACTTAGTGAATCAACTTAATTCGGCTCACTTATTAGCGAGTCAAAAAAAATTCAAATCTGAACTAACCCACCACGAATTGGTGGATTAAATGGGTTGGCTCATGGGCTCACTTAATTAAAAACATATATATTTTTTTAACATTTTTTTTCAATCAAAACTAAACTATAATGATAATTAAAATCTAAATAAATTTTAATACAATCCAAATACAAACTAAAATTACAAAAATGTCAAATTATCTATGTGTTGGCTAAAAGAACAACCTGACCTAAATGCAAAGTCGAACTTAACAAAAAAACACTTACGTAACCCTTTATTTGCGAGTTGGTGAGCCAACCCGACTCACCACGGGTTCAACCCGGGTGAGCTGGGTTCTAAGTGAGACGGGTCAAAAATCAATCCGTATTGAAATTTATAAAAAAATTTCAACCCAACCCGGCCGGAACCTGCGGTAGACGGAGTTGACTCGCGGATTCCAACCCATTTTGACAGTTCTAATAACAATGAAAATTATTTTTATGTAAAATTAAAATCCGTTTTTATCCTAAATTTTGATATATTTTGATTTCAAAATTTAAAAAAGTAATAGATTCAATCCTTTTAATTCAACTTAAACGTGTCAAATCCATTTTATAATAATATATGAGTTGTTCATATTATTTTGATATGTTATGATTCAAATAACTTAATTTAAACGGATTACATGTATTTATTTTTATTGATCGAAAATAAAAATGTATTAAAATTTATGATACGACGAATATTAATTTTACTTTCAAAAAATCGAAAACATATTTAACATGAATATTTATAAATGAGTATAAATAGGAATAAATCAAAGTTATCCTTAGATTAATTTGATTATTTCGTAAAAGTAATTAAGATTCTCTCCTGTCAAAAGTAGCTATAATGTGCCTCTAATGTACTGGTTCTCATTTTGTCAGCATCAAGTTATGGTTGAAATCTTCGAAATGAATCAATGTGCACAATGGTGAAGCTCCGATTAATGCATGCTTTGTATATAAGCTTTGGCTGTCGACATCACAAAGCAATAATAGAAATGGGAGAAACTGTTGACAACAATCTCTGTCTCCTTGCATGCCATGGCAATATCAAAGTTTGCACATCGGTTCGATTGGACCGATACATAAAGTAAAAGAGAAATGAAATGCAGTTTTATCAAATAGAGCATAAGAATTTTTGTGGATAAACATATAATAATGAAGTAAAATCTCCATTGAATTTTGCAGTTGTTTCTATCTTTGTTAAAATCATATTTTTATTATCAATTTTCGTATTTAATATTATTTGTTTTGAAGCATGATATACTTTTTATTGTTTTGATTTTAAAAGGTGGAGATTAAAAGAGAAATGTATATTTAAAACGCTTTTAACTTCTGTTAGGAGTAATCACAGCATCCAATTGATATTGTATGTTTCGTAACTTGAAACTTCTATTGTAGTTTTATTTTTAAAAAATATCTCAAAAAAAAATATTTAAACTCTTCTTAATCTTAATTCCTTAATGATATAAAGTTATTGAATATTCTGAATGTTCTGAACTCAAATTCATCAAGTAACATCGTTAGAATCAATTATCGCATTCAAAGTATTGTCCGTTTTGAAATTTGAAGTTTCATCATGGTTTTTTGCTTAAAATGTGTCTTAGAGTATGAAGAAGGAATGATTACTTAAATTGTCATTACTTGAAACTCCTATGTGATGTTAGACTATTGAGTATATTAGAACAAGACCCCAGTTGAGATCTAACGGAGTTTTTGTATCCACAAATGGTGTCAATGTTCTGATCCTAAATCCGTAAAGTGATATTGTTAGGATCAATTACCACATATGAGATATTATTTACTTTGTAGGCTGAAGTTTTGTCACAATTTTACCTTTAAAAATATCTCAAATGATTAAAGAAAAAATAAATATTTAAATCGTCTTTAATTTTGACTCTTAAAAAATATTAAACTATTGAGTATACTATAACCTTGAGAAAGCAAGCATTAATACATATTTTTTAAAGTTTAGTCGATATTATAATCAGAAAATAACTATTATTTAACAACATGATAATTCAAATAACATACAATCTTGACTCAATAATCTTTTATCACTGAACAATTGATACACCCTGCTATATTTTGTTCTTTTTCAAAATCATGTTTTAGCATCTAAAAATTCAAGTAAAATACATATAGATTCACTTTTACTTGTATTAGTTAACGCAGTGTGAGGGCTAGTTTGAAAAGTTAATTATTTAATCTCCACAAAAACCGGTTTACATCACTAATTTGGTAAGCAGTCAAATACTTAACTGCCACTAATGATGTGATTAATGTGATGGTGGTAGATCAAACGTCGAATCCAAAGCTCGAAAAGCTGACAAATTTGAACTTCACCTTTGATAAGAGGTGTACATTAATTCTACAAAAATCCATCAATCCCATCATTCTCCAACATTAATCTCTTCACTGCAGCGACATCACAATTCAGAATGCTTTTTTTGTTTCAATGTATCTATACAACCTGACACACTTTCATGATGTCAGGTTCAATGATTTTGACTGTGTTTCAATCACTGTACCTAATAAATTACCAAGTTAAATATAGAAACAGAATTCGAAGCATGAAAGATATCATATCATGTTCTTTTCATTTCTCAGATATCTAGTTATATTGTACATGCATTCCACAATTGAATATGGTATTAATATAGAAGTTGTTTCAATTTACTATGTCAGTTCGTACCCTATGACTCAATGAATGCATGCTTATTTTTAGGGTTCTTTAGGTCACTATGTATACGTAGGGTAACTAGGTCAAAATAATTCTGTTTGAATTGCACTTCCTGTCATATTATTAGTACTGCATGCTTTGTATGAGTTTCATTACATTTTTTTATAATTACAATCATGCTAGTATAATACAATTAGTTTTGGTTATAGCTAATCTTCTAATTATATCACTGTAGTATATTTTTGTTTTTAAAAAAGGTTTACACATAAGCTAATTTTAGTGATTTTGAACCTTTTTAGTTTTATGTTTAAGTCCAACAGACTTCATCTTTAGGCTATGCGGAACTTTCAAATTACTATTTTCTATGTAGTTTGTTAGATTGAATTTTTTAATATCATTTTAGAAAAAAAAAATTATGTCATACTATATTTTGGTTTCATCCCATAAACCTTATACTTGTATGTTTTTATTAACAAATAAAGAAAAAAGATAAAATGTATTTTAAAGGTTTTACGATTTTGCGGAAAATTGTTTGAAAAAATATATATATAATGTCTAACTAAAAAAAACTGTATATGTTAAAATGGTATTTTTAATTAAAAGTTCTTCTTCCTGTTCAAAGTAATGGATCACATTTACTCTCTTTTTTTTCTTCCCTTAAACAATGCCAAACAGTGAAATGGATCTGTGTGTGAATTCTTTTATTGTTGTCTTGAGTGTTAAGGAAGTTCGATAAGAAAAGGAAAGAACAATATTCTCAGGCATGAAATATATTAACAAAAAATAAAAATACTTAGCTCAGATATCAGATGATTCCGAATTGTTCTAAAATTCTTGGTACTGAAGTTTGACTTCTCTCTTAGAATTAACCAAATTAACACAAAACTATAAAATAGAACATATCACTGCTAACCTTTTGCAAAGTTTCGTTCTAAAAACATTATTCAAAAAGAAGATACATAACATAAATTTATATATTTTTTAAAATCATAAGTTTTATCCAGAAACTAGTCTTGTTGGCAGTACTCATGAACTGTTACTGATTTATCGAGTTTTTAAGAACATAGTAATTAATAGAGAACAGATTCTCCTCTTATAATCCTACAGCAACATCATCCCTAAAGTCATTGCCAAATGCAAGCAACCACCAACTCTTTTTTTTCATCAACAATAACTAATATATGTAAATAAAAGATTGAAACTTCAGAGATGTCTCAACTCATGTACGATACCAAAAAGAGATGAGAAAATTAACCTATAATACTAAATTTACTTTTAAACATACAAACCCTCAAACAACACCCAAACTTCACATAGGATAAAACACAAATGAGATGTATTTTATTATCTCTATAGACCCAAAATATTACAAAAAATATATGTATATAATTCTACCATAGGGTTATCTCCTACCAAGATAGATCTAACAATCTATATATAACATAAATTAAATTTGCAAAAAAACTGAGATTCAACACATTCACGTAAATCAATCTTTCCACAAGAATCAACAAGAAATAATTTCTTTTACAGATTAGCTTGTTTCTAATAATTCCAAAGCATAACTATCTCCTTTGTAATAAGTTTGCATAAAAATCTTAACAACAAAACAACACATAACATAAGTGATGACAATAAGGGATTAGAGTAAAAGATACTAATATTATAGCATAAAAAATTCTTATTTTTATCTTATTTTTGAACTAATGTACTACAAATTGAATACATAATTTTGGACAACCATCAACTTTAACTTTCCATTAAAGTTGAAATGTGATTTAAGCATTCCACTTACTCTTATGTTTTTTTTTTCTTATGTTCTTTTATTATAAATATATCAAAGGTTTTTAATGTGTAATGTTGTTGAAACTCCAATGTAGGTTAAAGACAGAATCAATTTATAATATATGTAAGTAAAAATCTTATTTTATAAATTGATTTTGTAGAATTAAGATAGGTTTAAAATTCAATTCCTAATACATATTCAGAAAGACATCGTATATATGTAAATTTTGGTGTATGGTTATCCATGCACATAGAAGGCCAAACCAATAAAAAGTGAATGAAGTGCAGATTTTGGATAGCCGAAAAAAGAAACATATATTGAGTTTTGAAATCATGGTCCCCCACCAAGTAACTGAACATTAATTAGCATGAATCATGTTCCAGCTTCTCACACTTAACCTAGTCACATTCTCTTGTGTGAATGAAATTTTGTATTGCTTGCTGATGTGTGCTGCATTGACTTTTGTAGGAACATGTTTCTCCTGTGCCCCCGCCACAAGAATTAAAGGTCCCAGTGAAACCAAGCAACTTGGTACAAAATCACAACTTTTTATGTTTCTTACGTTCAACTTTCTCCACCATGCAAATTTTTTAAGAATTAATATATGCCAAATG
>Ga0209389_1006397_pt1 | contig 10221 bp, 5 predicted proteins | sample CowpearedBW_FD_187526 | JGI IMG/M metagenome (GOLD analysis project Ga0209389, IMG submission 187526) | Root nodule microbial communities of legume samples collected from California, USA - Cow pea red BW (SPAdes) (version 2) | ecosystem: Host-associated > Plants > Roots > Nodule | place: USA...
TAGAAAGCTAACTTTTAAATTATTTTTTTTTCTTGTCATTTAACTAACTTTAAATTGCAACATTTTTATTTAGGTGGATGAATGTAACACATCGGATAAATCTAGCTTCAATTTCAGTTACTGATTTTCGGTTGAGATTTGATCAAATACGTACAAGACAGGTAATACTTAAGGTAATTGCAAGTTTTTTGTTTTTAAAAGTTTAAAACTAATGTCTACAATTTGGTTTCAGTTCTTGTGGAGGCCTTACATTCAACCCGAAGTTAGTCGATTGATTGTGGTTGACATCCCTCCGATCTCCAGAGCAACACTACCAATAATTTGCTTCGCGACAGTAGAAATCCATCAGGCGGATAGGGTGATGCGTCAATTTGGTTTAAGACAAAAAATTTCGCCTGAGCCGGTTAACCTGGATCAAGTTCACAGGGATGACTTGAGGGGGAGAAACGACAGAGATTGGGTGGCGCATCATCACCAATGGATTGCAATTTGGAATGATCGTCAAAATCGGATCATTCAAGATACACCGTTCAGCGGAAACGGTCATTTGCGTGATGAAACACTGTATATGCAGTGGTACATCAACCACACTATCCGCTATATATCTCCATCAGAATCTTTCGACGATGAGGTTATTTATAATACATTTGTAGTACATTTTTTTTATCATACATACTTATTCATGCCAATAACCATGTTATTTATTTTATAGTACGACATATCACAAGAACCTTCTCAGCCTGCTTCACAACCCTACACTGCCCATGTTGGGTCTTCTCCAGATTTCATGCATCATCACCAACCCTTTTTCGGACAGTCCCCTATGGGTCAAGGTCAAATGTTTGGACATTCACATCCTCAATTTGACAACCCATCAAACACCTCATTCCAACATATCCCTTCCTCATACGGTTTCTTCCCGCATCAGTCAACTTATGGTGCTGGTCCATCACATATGTTTGGAACCAACACCATGACACCACCATCTGCCTATTATCCAGGATCTTCATCATCAATGCCATTCTATCCTCCGCCAATGCCTTCCCAATCACCACAAATTCCTCAAAATGTCCAAAGTCATCAAGATGAAGATGACGATGACGATGATGAACCATAACAACAACCACTAACACGTCCCAACAGACCCAAAAGAAGACCAACATGTGGAACCGGAGGACATAGATGACTGTTTCATTATTTTCAAGTTACTAAATTATTGTATTTTAATTTTTAATCATTTAAAAAATATATTAAAGTTTATTTCTATTTTTATTTCAATTTATTATCATTTACTGTTAAAAAAAAACTAAAATGAAGTCATCATCCGCAAAGACGACTTCATTAACGCCAAACCAAAAACCGACCTTCAGCCGGACGACTTCATTTAAAAAAAAAAAAAGTGGAAACCGGCCTTTGGGAGGACGACTTCACCTTTAAAGTCGTCCTCTCCCCTGACGACACGATCCAGTTTTGCAAATAAAATTTCAAACGACTATTTTTTACAAATTTTTGGTCAAAGTGACCCCTTTTTAAAAATTTTCCTCAGGTACCTAATGAATTAATTTCTTTTATTTAATTTAATGTTATTTTCATCAATTTCATTATGTATCTTAAATACATATCATATAATTCAAAGTACTAAAAATATATATAGCCTACATATAATGAAAATATATCATTCGTTAGGATGAAAAAAAGAGTTAATAAATTATAAAAAATAAAATCTAAAAATATTGTAATTTTTAGATACTTAAGTCAATAAGAATGACTAAGTATTGGAAGAATTTTTTTTTTATTAAACACTCAAAACAAGAATCCATGACATAGGACCTAAACTTTATTTAAGTCTTATCTTTACTATTATATTTATTTTTATAATATAATTGGTTTTTGTCTCCATAAAAATTCTTATCGGGTTTAATCCCTAGAAGGCATTGCATTTCTTGTTTTTTAAATTTTTATTGGTTCACTTTTATATGAATAACTCTCTTGAACTTGAACTTGATTGTTTTTATTTTAGTCCTAATCAAGGACAAAACTCAGCACAGTCAACATTTTACAAAAACTATTTAATACAGACAAAAGTCCACAAGAATTAATGTCAAATAAGAACCAAAAGTAAAAATCTTATTTTTTAAGGATTAATATCACACAAGAACAAAACATTGGCAACAATAAATTATATAAGCTGAATACAATAAAATAAAACTCCTAGCACTAGACAGTAATATAGGAGATCAATATATTACACACACAAGAACAATATATATTGGATTTTCACAAAAACAAAACATAAAAGTGTATCATATGACTTATTAACATATAACCTAATCACATAAAACATATCTATTTGCAAAATTAGATATGTTATATATGAAAATCTAAATACCCATTTACAAAATTATGTTGTTAGTATATTTAGTAAGATGATCTGAAGAATATATTTTCTGGTATTTAATATGTAGTAGTAGAAGCTGCTTTTAGAATACACACAAAATCTGATTTCTTTAACCAGAAACTTTAAAACCAATTATTCCGTTTTGGGGTGAATTAGTGGAAAGTGCGTTGTATAGAGTATGGGTTTATGGTATTCCTAGTAGGAGCATGTGATGAGAGAGGAGAATGCAGTAACTTTGGACACAGAAAATGAGACATAATAATTCACATGAAAACTGAAACACCTGAACCTCAATCTTTGTTCCTTTGCCTTCAAAATTTACCAAATTCTTATGTCACATATCCTGCGCATGCTTCATTGCCATTAACCTCTTTTCCTCTCATGTATCCGTCAGCATACACCACTGATACACATTTAATGGAAAAGCTGAACCTGTGATTATTTTATAACAGGTTCGTTGGATCTGGAGCTTATGATAATAATTCAAAAATGCTCACCAAAAAACACACTTTGAGGACTCAGAGTGTTAAGGTTGTGCTGTGTTGTGTTGTGCATGCATGTGGTAGCTAAAGTGGGACCTGAAATGCACATGGCAGCCACACCAGAATCAGAATCAGAATCAGAATCAGAATCAGTGTATATATTGAGTTCACTACTGAGCCACCCTCCTCCACTAAACCCTGTTTCCTACACCTTCAACATTTTCATCCATGACTTCTTCAACTGTCACTCTCATCTTCCTATTTTTCTCTCACTTTCTTAAAGGTGCTAATCATATCTCCATAAACACCTACATTTTCTTTCTTCTATTTATACTTTTCCGTAGATGGTAGATATTTGGATAAAAAATTCCTTGGAAATTTTAAGAATGTAAAATGTTGTTAAAAATATACCGAGGGGAAATATTATTTTTTTCCTGAAGTATATTTTTTTCTATAAAACAGATTATTTTATCCATGTATATATTAGTTATTTAGAAAAAATAATTTTAAGTTATAACACTGTATAAATAATTATGAAAAAAATTTATCTAGTAACCTTTTCTATTTTAACTTATCCAGGGTCAAATTCAGCGAAATTTACTATAGTAAACAAGTGTAGTTTCCCGGTTTGGCCAGGGATTTTGTCCGGCGCCGGAACGGCGCAACTCGCTACCACCGGCTTTGCCCTGCAACCCGCTCAGTCCGACGCCTTCGTCGTCCCCACCAATTGGTCCGGCCGCCTCTGGGGCCGAACCCTGTGCTCCACGGACTCCGCTGGAAAATTCTCCTGCGTCACCGGAGACTGCGGCTCCTCCGCCATGGAATGCAACGGTGGAGGGGCAGCTCCGCCTGCCACACTAGCTGAGTTCACCTTGAACGGCGGCGGTGGACTGGATTTCTACGACGTCAGCGTGGTGGACGGCTACAACCTCCCCATGCTGGTTGAGGCACAAGGCGGCGGGGGAAACTGCACCGCGACCGGATGCGCGGCGGACTTGAACGGAGGGTGTCCGGCGGAGCTGAAGGTGAGGGCAGCAGCGAGTGGGGAAGGCGTTGCGTGCAAGAGCGCGTGCGAAGCCTTTGGGGATCCGCGGTATTGTTGTAGTGGGCCCTACTCGACGCCTGAGACATGCAAGGCGAGCTCTTACTCGCAGTTGTTCAAGAGCGCGTGCCCACGCGCCTATAGCTTCGCATACGACGATGCCACCAGCACCTTCACTTGCGCCTCTGCGGATTACCGCATCACTTTCTGTCCCTCCTCCACCAAAAGGTATAATAAGTTAATTTCTTTTCCATATTAAGAATAGTTATTGTTTTGAAAATGATATATTTTTCTAAAAACATGAATAATTTTCTTAACGATTTAATGTAGGATGAAGTGTATTCTTAGCCCTTGTAAATATTCTTCTTAAGTTTAATATGGTTAATGTTTTTTCGAAAAAGGAGTATTTTTTTCTAATCTTGCATAGTCTTATTCAATGATTATAAATTTCATTTTAAAACTATCTCTTTAACATTGAGAATCATGCTAACTTTTACCAATTAGTGACGAAAAGAAAGACCTGTTTAGGAAAATTCATTAGATACCAGTGCAGAATTACATTTTTACCTCATTTTATAGATTTCGGTTGGCAAGGAACCGAAGCATATAACGGCGCGGTGACATTTTTGCAATTTTAAGTAACTTTTATGTCTCGGTTCAAGAAAAATCCGAAGCCAAAAGGAGTTATAGACTTCGGTTCAAAAAAAACTGGTGCCAAAAGGTGTTTATATGCTTCGATTGAACAGACCCAAAGCAAAAAACGTGGCTAAAAATTTCAAAAAGAACACTGAACCGGGGTCAAATAGGACTATATGCCTCGATTATTAATTGAACCGAGACCATATAGTTTAATTAGAGCACAAAATGCGAACACTTTTGCTTCTTCCGCGCTGCTGCATGTTCTCCATCTCTCTCTGCGAACCCAGACTTGTCCCAAAACTCAGCGATACTAGAGCTTCTAGTTTCTTCTAGCACTGTCAAACTTTCCTCCAAATCCAACAAGTCACCGGAGCCGTCATTCCCGGTGGAGAACTGAAACGCGCCAGAGTTGCTCAGCTTGCCGGAAAGCTCCCCGACGTTGCTATGCGAAGCTCGATGCTCGAATGCGATCACGAAGGTGGGAGAGACCGTCGTTTCGGACGCTAACTTGGAACCCCTAGGTTCGAAGCCAAGGGTTCTGAGAGGGGGCTGCGCCGGTGAGACCAGGGAAGAGGTGTCCTTGCCTCGAACAAAGCCTTGTCCAAACTCCCGTTCGGCATCAAGTCATACACCAGCAGAATCTCCCCCTTTTCGTGGCACCACCCTTGAAGCCGAACCAGATTCCGATGCCTCAGGCTCCCAATGATAGACAACTCCGACAAAAACTCATTCTTCCCCTGACTGCTATGGCTGCATCTCTTCACCGCAACAGTGTCCCCGTTTTCAGGCAAAACCCCCTTATACACAGTCCCAAACGCGCCATGACCAATGATCCTATTCGCATTGAAACACTTTGTAGCAGACTTCAGCTCCTTGTAGGTAAACTGCTTCGGCATTTTAATGATCTCCGAACCAAGCGAATCGAACTTGTTAACACGCTTAACCTTCTTAGAGTAAAACCAAATCAATGCACCGGCAAAAATAGCCAAAACAAACGCCCCGGCAGTGACAACACCGGCAACCGCTCCTAAATTCTGCTTACACAACCCATTGTGGCAAGACGATCTGCTTTTGCTCTCTTTCTGTTCACTATTAGAAGGAGCCGGAGAAGGAGGTGCCGACTTCACCACATTCGCCGTCGGGTTCATCAGACTCACCGCCGGTGGAGGCGGTGGGGCCGCCCCTGCCGCAGCATCAAAGGATGAACCAAAACTCCACCACTCTATTCTGTGAATCTCTGTGCTACCCTGCGTGGAACCTGAGAACCCCACATACATAAAATCACTCAAATACTTATCCACGTCGAGGCTCGTCGACAAAACGGGATCTTTCGGTTTCAAATTGGAATACGAAACCCACACGCTCAACCCTCTGCTCGATCCATCGAACTCAATCCACGCGTTGATTAGGTCACCGCTCTTCAGATCGATCCCAACGCTCTCCAAATCACCAACCTCGCTCGAGACAACGCTGTTTAAGTCCACCCCAACGTGGTTCCCATTAATGTCCTTAAACTCTACGTCCATAAGCGTATCAAACTCGACGGCAATAAACCCGCCGCCGCCGCCATCCGCGGCGACGGCGGCTGCGCTAAGTCCAAGAAATCCACCGGCATCGCCGATCGTTTCGTCGTCCGGCGCAAGGACGAAGGCGAGGCCGCCGCCGATGGAGGATGGGTTGAGGTTGGCGATGGAGAAGGAAAAGAAGGTGGTGAAGCTGGCCGGAGAGCGGTTACCCGGTAGGCGGAACCTGACCGGACGGGAGTAAAGAGCTCTGCCGGCGCTGGAGGTGGGAACGGCGAGGTCGCGCGTGAGGCTTACGGTGCCGTTGTTAAAGTGAGCGTCCCCCAGAAGCTTGAGGCTTCCCAATGTTAAGGTTCCAAAGTCGAACTCGGTGGCTGCTGCTACGAAATTGAAGAAGGCAAAAATAAAGAGCGTTGAAAGATGCGACATTGGCGAAGCAGAGATTGAATTGGCGAATTTGATTCTGTTTTGTTCCTTCGTTTGTTGTTTGTTTGGTTTGTTCCCCTAAGTAAGGAGAGTGAAAGTGAAAGAGAAAGAGAGAAAGAGAAGGTGAGAGTGAGAATTCACGGGTTCAGAGAATCCCAAGATAGTGTTCTTGGCCACGTCGACACCTGTCCACTCTCTCTCTCTCTCTCTCAACGGTTATTTCATTCATCTTTCTCACACACACTCACTCACTCACTCATCTCCATAATCTTCCAATAACTTTTCAATATAACTCAGATTACCTCATTAATCAACTTAATTATTTTTAATGATTGAGATAAATTTGATGTTTAAGAAAGAGATGAGACTTTGCGTATGAATGCGTTCAATTCAATTCAACTGCAGACAAATTCTTTGCTCTCTCTCTCTTTCTCTCTCTTGTGGTGGCTGCGCTCACGCTCACGCTCACGGACATGTGCATTCGCCGCTCAATCCACCCTTCTCCGCATTTATTATTATCGTTAATTAATTATTATAAATAAAATAGTACTTTCTATACTCTCCCTTCAATGTAAAGGTGAAAGGATAATAAATTACGACGTAAAATGTTTTCTACAATAAAAACATTACGATGTTTGGCTGTCTAAAAGTTGTGCATACAATCAAATTGTCGTTTCATCAATTATTTTAAATGTTATCTTACTGTACTCAACATCATAAAGAAAGACAGAAATGTTTTTACCCAAATACCATATATAGACTAAAAAATTGTGTAGATGAAAATATTGTGTCAAATATTTATACAAATAGTATGATTCTTTTTCTTAAATCAAATTTTGAAATTTGATTAGAAGAAAACTGATGAAAAGATAAGTCAGAATTCGAAATTGGAAGAAACGAAATCTGAACTATGATTAGAAAAACAATGATTGAAAAACCAGAGAGAGTTAGTTGATTTAAATAGTTTGAATTTATTTTAGCAAATAAATAACTTTAAATACCAAAAAAGTTATTATACAAACACATTTTGTAATAAAAATGAACTGCATGCTGAAAGGGTAATTTCATTAGTTGAAAAAATAATAATTTTAGTGTGGCATATTTAGGCGCAGCCAAAGGGTTATAACAGAAGAAAAATAGGATAAGGGAGGAGGAGAAAAGGGTGTCTTTTAGATAGGAAAAAAGAACTAAAGAAAAAAATTATTAATAAAGATTATTAAAAGGGTTAAAAACTTTACCAAAAACAAAGAGGACAAAGTGCAAGCCATGGCTTTTATGAGTCAATACCATATAACCCAAAAAGTATTATAGTACCATAATTTAGGTTTTCACCTATCAATTAAGACTTGCCACTAGCTTCACATGCCATACAACATTATCCTTCTCGTGTTTTTTAATATTTTAGCACATTCGATAATGTTCTCTTCAGCTATATATTTACGTGTTAAATATGTTTTTAATCTCTTAATTTTTAGTAAAAATTGAAGTTTGTTTTTCTTTAAAATTTTAAACCAATTTAGTCCCTCAACTTCAAAAATATGTATATTTAGTCCTTTTAACTAGGTTGTTTTAAGTTTATTTCACGTTTCAAACACTTTTCATGATAGTATTTAAGTTGTTTACATTATTTGACTCATTTTTACTTCAGTATTAGATGAGAAACACGTATAAAACATCAAATTAACTTAATAAAGTTCTGTTACAAGGACTAAATTTACCCAATTTTAAAAGATAAAAGATTAAATTGGTCAAAAATTTCAAAAATGGATTAATTCTAAATTTCACTAAAAATTAAAAGAGAAAAACATATTTAACCCTATGATTATATATAAAATTTTAACTGAAACTTTAGTATACGTGGGGATGAATGTTGCCCAGATTCTTGTTACCAAATACCGTGGGATTAGAAAGGAATAAAGGGAGAAAAAAAGGTTTCATCTTTTATGCTTTGAATTATAGAAGGAGGAAACTGGGAAAGGGTGAGGAAGTTGCTCACTTGTTCTTTCTTCTTTTTGTGTGTATGTGAATGTGTATAGCTTTTTCTCTCTTTAGTTATTCCCTTTCCTTGGAAATCAGAAAACGATGCCTTCATTTGAGTTTGAGAAGGATGTGTTATTTTACGGAACCAGAAAGTGAGGGGAAAGAATGAAAGAAGAGAGAAAAGAAAATGTGGGTGGAGTGCAGCTGGTTTGGTGGAATAGAATGGAAAAATGTTGCGTTGAGAATTGGTGAACACGCAACGTTGTTTCGAGCGATTTCATGATAACATGAGACAAAGGAGCCGTTAGAGGAAAAAGGTGAGTATGTATGATTATTTATTTATTATGGATAAGATGATAATGGTGTTATAATTTTTGTAGAATAAACTATGCGTATATGGAAGGAAGGTTTTGGTGGCTGTGGCATACTTTACCAAATTTGTACTCAAACTCTATTATAATGCCTTTTTCTGAAAATTAGGTTACTTCTTCTGAAAGCTCAAAACCACACCATTCTCAAACTCAGATCTGTTTCTGATTTTCATTTCCACCAACCGCTTCAAATTTCTCACCAAGCAAAAGGTCTCTACACTCGCCTAGTGTTCCGTCCATTTTTGTTTAATATTAATAAGAATTTTTTTTTTATTATTATTAAATATTGGCAACATTCTCTTATCACATGTAATATCTTCTAAATGATTTTTTATTTTTTTATTTTTTTATTTTTTCATTCTCAATATTTTAAAATTATTTAGAAAATGATACATCATGTTCTGAGAAAAAATTGTCAAAATTTAGTAGTCAAAATATCATTGTCCAATTAATAAATAGATTTTAAATCTAAATTGATTTTATAAAATTGATTTGTTACGTAAAAATTTACTAATTTATATAGATTTGTTACATGAAAATCTACATCGCTTCAAATTTGTTTTATTTACAGATGATATAGATTTACGATCCATCTAATGCACATACCAAACGGAGAATTAGGTATTTATAAATTATTAGTCCGTCAAGCAATATTATTATTGTTAATCACTACATATTCTTCGTGTAAATATTAATTAATATCGATTTAAATACTTTGAAATAGAATTGGTTGTTACGAAGATTGTGGAGTTGAAATTTGTAAATATTAATGTAAAGGGTTTATTTTCTCTACAAAATAATATACACATGAAAAAGAAATAATAAAACAAAGTTAGATAAAATTAAAATTATTTTTAAAAAGTTATAAGAAAAAGTACGGTTTAAAAATATTTCAAATGGCTTATTACTTATTTAATTGACGAAATATATTTTTTCATATTGATAAAGATGTAATATATTATTTGAATGAAGTCCTACGAAGAAACAAAATTAAACTAATAATTTAAAGAGTTAAATATTTTTTTGTCCCTAAATTATAACAAAAAATTAGATTTTACCATTATCTCTAATATTAATACAATTTAATTCTCAAACTTTAAAAATGACTGGATGTAAATGTAATCTTATCACTAAATAATCTTAAAATTTGCTAACATGATAAACATTTTTGCTAAGTGCGTATCCACGTGTTGACACGTGTGTGTTTACGTCATCACATGACAACGTCGTTTGTCGCATCAACAAAATTTTAATCTTGTTTGGTTACCGGCACAACCCTACATTCATTGAATAATAAAATTTGGAGATAAAAATATTAAAAAAGATTGAAATAATGACTATATATTCAAGAAATATATAT
>Ga0209389_1006399_pt1 | contig 10219 bp, 10 predicted proteins | sample CowpearedBW_FD_187526 | JGI IMG/M metagenome (GOLD analysis project Ga0209389, IMG submission 187526) | Root nodule microbial communities of legume samples collected from California, USA - Cow pea red BW (SPAdes) (version 2) | ecosystem: Host-associated > Plants > Roots > Nodule | place: USA...
CCGGTGAGAAAGAAAACGTTTCCCCTTCTGCAGGTCTTGCTTCAGATCCCAATTTTCCAACACATTCTTCCCTTGGTCATGAATAATACCATTGCTTCAACCCTCCAACTTCATTCTCCTTCACCTTCCTTCAGATTCCGCAGATAGAGCCGCACACGAAGAGACACAACTTTCTCTCTCTCTGCATTATGGATTCTCCCTTTCCGCTTCTGCTTCTGCTCTTCCTCTGCCTCTCTCCCATTCCTTCATTCTCCATTGAGAATTTCCACCAAGCGTGAGTATTGCTTAATTCTCCATTCCTTTCGCTTTCTGCCATATTCAACTTCTATTCAGCTCTCTTTCCTATTTCCGAGATCTGAGCCTCCAAAACTTTGTTTTTCTTCACCTTTTAGATCCTTGATATGCTTACATTGTTTTCCGCAATGCTAAAACTGTTTCACACAAACAGGAAGGGTGATGGCAGGGATTTTTGCCAGTAACGTGTGAGATATGTTGATTGTACGTTGACTTGTAGGCATGCTGAATAATTCAGAACACGAATATAAGGAAAAGAGACACTACAGACTTGTGGCCACAACGAGAGAGAGAGCATTTTCGAATTTGTGCTTTCCCTCAGATGTGTGTTGATATTTGTAGATTTAGTACGGTGTTGTTTTCGCATTAGAGTTGTGCCAACGATAACGTGCACTGTGTGCGTATATCCGTTTGGAGTATGGGACTCGTTTGTTGTTATTATTAATGATTTATGCATGTAGTGAACAACTTTCTTTGATCTATTGTTATTCTTTGTCTGTTCCCAAACGTGGTTTTAGTGACCTTCTCTAGGGCGTTGTACTGCTGAGTTTCTTTCTTTTCCTTATGTGGAGTGCGTTTTTAATTTTGGTTTCACGTTGTGGGGAATTTTACTTATTCTTGCCATTTTTTGTATGCGCAGCTTTCCCATTGTGGAACCTGATCCTGGTCACACAAAACTTCGTCTTTCAAGAGAAGGTTTGGAGGCTATCGAGAGAATAACCAACCCCATTGCTGCAGTGGCGGTATGTTTTACTGAAACTGTAAAGCTTGCTTTATCTGTGTTTTAGACTTACGCCTGCTGTTTATGCGGATGAGTGTCATCCTTGTTGACAATTCCTTACTACTGTGTTTGTCACATAAGGCTGATAAATATGTAAACATTTGATCTATTTTGTTTGTTCTAACACTTGATAGGCAGCAGTAGGCCGTAGATTCTACTTGAAACATGAATGTAATGTTAAAGGCATTTGGCCTTCTGCACTTGATACAGAGTGTGGTCATATAAAGATATTTGAATGAATTAATCTTTTAAGAATTATTCCTGTACAAGTGTTTTTCTAAGTGTGGATGTTTTGATATTTCATAAATTAAGATGATCATTTCCTTCCCTATAAGATGAGACAAAAAAACTTCTCAAGAGATTAAAATTTATGGAAGGTTCAAAAACTACACATGTTGATGATCCAGTCTCTCCCCGCCTCCATATGCTGTGAGTCTTGATATTTGTTCCCTAAACTATTTTCAGTTTTACACTTCGTCTTCAAATCCGGACCATCAGGTCATATTATGAGAGGAAAGGACAAAATCAATTATGTTAAGATCCTCTGTCGTTCATGTAGGGTCCATCAATTTTGCTAGTGTCTCTCTCTTATGACATGGACATGGACATGAGTACCTTACATTACCCTCCCATCTTAGTAAGTAATGTGAGAGAATCGTAATCATTTATCTTTTCAAGAGTGTTTAAATAGTTTAAATGCTAGGTAAGTGTAAGTCTACCAGTTCAGGAGTGAAGCCATATTTGTCATTTTTCATTCCTTTCCCCTCATTGTATTTTTGTCTGTGATTGAATTGTTTTATTGTGTTATAGTTTCACTATAGGAACCTATATAACTGCTTCCTAATTGATAATTATTTTAATGTTATTGGTAATCACACAACATCAATTTTTATTAGTGATTCATACTGAAGTAAACTTGCGCAGTATTGAAGAAATGTTGTTAATTCACTGTCTACCTCTTTATGGGCTCAGCTTTTATCTTTTTATGGTTCTTTTTATCAGGTGATTGGGCCGTATCGTTCTGGAAAATCTTTTTTGCTTAATCAACTTCTCTCTCTTTCTTGTTACGAAGGTGTATCTTTTATAGCTACTAGATTTTTCCCACAATACCCATATTTTGGGATTGTTTTGGAATATATGTTTGGTTGAAAGGTTTAACGTGATATTTTTATTTTGCTAGGATTTGGTGTTGGGCACATGCGTGACACCAAGACAAAAGGTAGGTAGAGATTGCCATTTTTCGTATGATATACTTAATTGGATATAGTATTTTGAAATATATTTTTAATCTTTTGGTTCACTCGTTCAGGAATATGGGTTTGGGGAACACCTATAGATTTGGACATTAATGGAGTAAGAACTTCTGTCTTTTACCTTGACACCGAAGGATTTGAAAGTGTGGGGAAGTCCAATGTATATGATGATCGGTAATTGCTTTTTGAGCATGCATGCTGTTTTCTGTGTTGAATGGTATGTGTGATTTTTTTGTTGACTTTCTTTTGCAGGATATTTGCTCTGGCAACTGTCTTGAGTTCTGTGCTTATATATAATTTGCCTGAGACGGTTAGTAATTGCTGTCATCTCCCAATTTCTTGTTTATTGCTGGTGTTTATCATGTAATGTCAAATGCACAACAGAATTGGTATCAGGGATGCTTTTAAAGCGAGGATACTGAGTATGGGTTGGAGAAAGGATTTGGGAACCCATGAAATTGAAGCATGTGCACTCATTAAATTTATATATTAATAATTTGATGACTGATTCTAATATTATAAATACTCCTATGATGTACTAGATTGGTTATATTTAGGGTTTTACAATGTTTAGACTTCTGTAGATTTGCTAGGATTTCTAGACACCTAATAAAAACTAAAGCTAGAAATTACCCAGTTCCCAAATATTAGCTGTTATTTTGAATATATACTGTGTTGAGAACTATATTGATAATTAGTTAGTTTGAACTTTGGGCAATGTACATTTAAGTACAAGAGGGAAATACTTTGAAATACCAGAGTGAGAGAGAGAGAGGTGTCTTTCTCTCCTTCCTTCTTGGCTTCCGGTTTTGTGACTTCTAACCAGGTATCTCTGTTCACCCATTTTTTGGCCCACTTTCATCTACAAATTACCTTATTCCAATGTGGGCAGAATAAATATACCTGGTATTTACAATTCTAAAAATTTGTAACAAATTGGGCATTGCACCTTCTGTCTGAACGATTGAGAACAGATAAGTTTTTTGTTTTTGAATAAAATGTTCTGATATCAAGTTTCAACTTGTTAGAAACTGAATAGTCTTGAACTCTTCAATTTTAGGTCAGACTGAAATGTTAATTTTGTGTGTTCAGATACGTGAAGCTGACATCTCTAGACTCTCTTTTGCGGTCGAGCTAGCTGAAGAATTTTATGGGAGGTCTGCATTTTGATAAACTTTTTGTTTGTTATTGATAATTTTATCTTGAATTATCAATGCTGCTCTCCCTGTCCCTTTAATATTGCTCTGTAAAACCACTTCTTTTGGGGTTAAGTCATAGTTACTAACTTGTTTGTTTAATTTGCAAATTTTTCTCATCCTAAATATGCAACTCCTGTGTGTTGAACAGAGTGAAGGTAAGCCAAGGCCTTAGAGTTGTTATCTAATATTCCTTTCTTTGTATTTTTTTAATGCAAACTTTGTCATTGATAAATTGATTTATATTTGAATGTTTGGATATTTTATAGGGTCAAGATGTTGCATTTGAACCTGCTAAGCTGTTATGGCTCATCCAACGTGATTTTTTACGTAAGTTAACTTGGTACAGAAATTGGAGACTTAGAGCTGAGGGAAAAACTTGCTTGAGAGTCAGCAAGTCAGGCTTGTAATTATATAATTACAATAAGACAAGATAGATCCCAAAAAATATGGAAAGAGTTATACATAATCAGGAAAATATTCGAGCCTAATTATGTATACAATGAAAATTAAAGGAGATATTTACAGCAAACAACAAATATTCTAACATCTCAGTATTCTCAGCCTTTATCAATCAAATTTACAAAGAAACTTGGTCCAATCTCTTACATCCCATATAATCTCAAGATAGTCCTTTAAGTTGGTGCATATAAGTTGCATACATCTAACTTGCTATGTATGTAAGACATTCTTTGCCTGTCAAGAAATTTGTAGTTTAAGCGGGTTGATAATTGGAACTAATAAAAGACATAATGGGATTAATCCAATTTTGTTTTATTTTTCTTGTGAAACAATACGAGTAGAAGCAATTTGCATTGTGAAAGGAACTTGGGTATTATAGGGTGTTCAAGTCCCACATTGAGTTGTATGGGATGCTCGGTAGAGTATTTAAGTGTTTGATTCTTCTCTCTTTATAGCTAGCTTTTGAGGGTGAGTTGCTCTTGTGCTTGGGTACTTGCTAATGGATATTGGAGCTGGTTGTCGGTGTCTAGCAAAAAGCTATCTATCAAGGGTTTTGATTAGTGTCATATAGTGAAAGCTGTCGAGATGTCAGCTCTTATGGGTGATGCTATGATAGGAACTTGGGTATCATGGAGGCCCAAGTCACTACTGGCAAAGCTAAAGACGAGTTGAGGATTCTGCTCTTTCTTGTGAACTTAAACCGAAGGAAAATTAGTTAGAATTTGGTTTTGGATGGTTCATAATTCTTATGATAGCCATGAAAAGTGTAGCTCGTGCAAATATTGTCTAGCTTTTCCACAATCTTAGATAGTTGATAATTGGTCATAAGGAATTTATATTCACCAATTACATACTGAGTCTATTGAAATATGGTGGAAGTCCATTTTCAGTCTTGTAGAGGGTGGCTAGGTTGAGAGCAACAACACAGCTGCTGGGTTTTACTACAATGAACACTTCATGATTTCTTTCCTTTCATAGCACATGGTTTTACAACGAATCCTTTGGTATTTTTGAATCAATGGACTGCCACAAATGTGACAAGTTGACAGTCAGCTCGTCCCATATTCAGAATACATAACCATGGAAACATTCTAGCCACAACGAAATATAACAAATGAGATTATTAATGGGAATCAATAAATAGTTGAACATAGCCTCAGCTTGTATCAATCATGTCCACAACGAAATCTCACAGGCAATGTCACATAATTTAGATAGAATCTGAAGAAGTTAATTAATAATTTTGTTACTCCTGTTTTATTTTCTATGACACGTCTTTTATCCCTCTTGTTCCCGGTCACCAATCTGCCATCCCATTAAATGCTTGAGTTAGTAATGGATTGTAGGCATCACATACCTTGTTACTGCACTTGTCAATTATTAGAGACATAATAAAATCATTCACAAGTCTTCACCTCACATATTAAGCTTTAGGATTGTTGGTCCTTGATATGATGTTAGAGCTTTTGATTAAGTAGCCAAAAGTTTGATCCTTGCAATCCATTTTTGTTTGAAATAAAATTTGAGTTTCGACATATGGTAAAAATAGGCTTGTGAATTGACTTCTTCTAGCTCAAAGTGCTTGCGTAAGCAGCCAGTTATATGTGAATGGACAAGAAATGTGATATTTTCCTTAATTGTCTACAGAAGGGAAATCGGTCCAAGAAATGGTGAATGAAGCTCTCAAAAGAGTCCCCAATACTGATGGTTTGTTTACACCACTTGTTTGCATAAAATTTACTTTTTCCATGGCATGGGTTTCCATTTGTTTTAAATTCATTGATCTGATGGAAGGTTTTCTTACTACTTAATTGCAGGGAACAAAAATATTGATGTGGTATTTTATCTTCTAAATTCAGTTTCCAATTATCAGTAAAATAGTACAGTCTGGGATTGAATATTTTCTATAACACTAAAAGTCAACTCCATCAGGTCAATCAAATCCGAGATTCATTGGCTGTTATGGGTGACAACAGCACTGCCTTTAGCTTACCGCAAGTATGTCCGGTCCCTTTGTTCAAATTTTCTTTGATTCCCTTCTTTTTCAACCCAAATTTGGTGTTCCTTATCTTGATTTCTGTTATATGGAGCTATGAGCGTAAATAAAATGGCATGAAGATGGAATCTATTGTAGTTATATATTAACTACCCTATTGTACGTCATATATGTGGCAAAGAAAAATAACAATGTTTTAAGTTTATCTGACAGTAACATGTTGCCTGTGTGGTTTTCTTCGAGCTATCACAAGAAAAATCTCGCGTATTCTGCTGTGGACACTATTGTCTTCTCATTTCAATGTCTTGATTTAGGATTTAGAAGATAAACTTACAAATGATATTAGTGTCCAAACTTGGACCATTAGGCGCATAACCATTTTTCATCCCTATTGTGTTATCTTCTGCTTAGTTCTGAAATGTATTTGAGGAGCACCAGTGGCAGGTTAAGCCTATAAGGCATAAAGGCTGAGTTCTTTATTTGTATTGTTATTTAACTGCTCTCTTTATTAGGATTGTGTCATTGGGAAAAACCTTTGGCTTTTTTGGTCATGAAGAATGATATTGTAGTATTGGAAGTAGTTTATTTCTGACAAACGAGTTTAGGTGTTTTCTCAATTAATAATTATATATAGTTTTTTTTTTTATTCACCTGTCTGGCATAGTAGTTGCCATCTATGTATGCATATTTCTTGATGGAAAGTTTATGAATATGTTATGTAGTCTTTAATTTTGATAAAACCATTTCTGAATTGATATATCTAATCGTCGAGGCTTGATGTTAACAGCCACATCTTCAGCGGACAAAGCTTTGTGATATGAAGGATATGGAGCTCGATCAATTATATGTCAAGAGAAGGGAGCAATTGAAAGAGCTTGTTGCTAGCATAATCTCTCCAAAGATTGTACAGGGAAAGACTCTAACTGGAAAGGAGTTTGTCTCCTTTTTAGAGCAGGTACTTCATTTTGGATGTTCCTATTAGAGGAGAGAGTAATAACAAATTGATCATAATTGTGTATGGAGTGAAGTATCAAAATATTTACAGAGTGTACACGTTTCTTTTAATAATAATCAATGGAGAAACTTTAAAGAAGACTCTGCATGTTCTTCGATCTCGTAATTATTGTACAATAGAATTTGCAGATCAATTACGTAGGACAAATGATGGCTGAATCATTCATTGTGATATGCTTCTCTTTTCATCCTTTATGTAATTATTGGTTTTCTTAAAGAGAATGAATCAATATGTGAAGCAGTTATACTTCAAGTTTTTGAATGTCTTCTGCAATTGTTTTCATTGGTGAGAGTATAATTAATTTATTCCTAATATTTTTCTAAACTTGACACTTAACGAGGTGCTCATATTTTACCGTTTTCTCTTTCTCTTACAAGAATCTTTATTTTGTGAGTATTTCACTCGTCATTTCTATTATGGTCAGATTTAGATTAATGATTAAATGAATTAATGCTTTTGATGTGACTTCATTCTGTGAATCTCCATTACACCACTTATTTTATCTTTTCATATTTAGATACTTGAAGCCTTGAACAAAGGAGAAATTCCATCAACAGGCTCTCTCGTTGAGGTTTTCAACAAGAATATTCTTGAGAAATGTCTGAAGTTATACAGTGAAAAGATGGCAACGGTAGTTCTACCTCTTACTGAGGAATCTCTGCAAGGGGCCCATAATAGGACTAAAGATGAAGTCCTGCAAGTTTTTGATCAGCAGCATTTTGGTCGTCACCATGCAAAGAAATCAGTTGTGCAGCTGGATGAAGAAATCCAACAGGTAGCGTTTGAATTATTATAGTAGGCTGAAGGCTCAAAATATCCTTGGTTTATTTCTGTTATTGAAGTTGTATTAGCAAAAGCTAGTTCAGTGGTTTTCTCTGTCAAATGTATTTTATGTTTTTAGTTTAAAATGGTTCTTTCCAAAATTAAATGAATTAAGTTAATAAATAAATTCTCTTTACTGGTATTTTATATGTTTGGAAAATAACAAAGATCTTGTGGGCTAATTGAATCTTATCATAGCGTGCACAGTGGTAGAGTCAGAACAGTGAGATTGTAAGGAATTGTACCTAGTAAAATATACCATATTAGGGTTATACTTGTTGATTTGGTGACTCTGGACATTTGCTCCGCTCTTCCCTGATCCTGGAATTCGAATCTGATGATTTAAACTTAAAATTTGTTGGGGATAATTATGCAGGTGTATAAGCATGTTGTTGTGCAAAATGAGCTTCAATCTTCAAAGCTGTGTGAAGGTCTGTACACCAGATGTGAGGACAAAATGGATCAACTTCAAGTTCTCAAACTTCCTTCCTTGGCAAAATTTAATGCAGGTTTCCTGCAATGCAATAATAGTTTTAAGCATGAATGTGTTGGACCTTCGAAAGCAAAATATGAGCAACGCATGATGAAGGTCTGATAAATTAACAGTGTTTTTTTTTCTCTCTAGTTTATCACTTGCGGGGGTTATGTTTGTCATTATTACCTTATGTATTTACTTGAACATCGGAGTTTAAGGTGTCTTATCTCAGTATACAAAAATAATTAATTTCATGTGTCTGTCTGTATCACTCTATTACCTGCAAGGCTTATTCTTTGTTATTATTACCTTTTGTATTTAACTTAACGTTGGAGTTCACAGCCTCATCTCAGTACGTAAAAATGATAATTTCGTATTTTCTGTCAGTCTGTGTCTCTATTCTTAGTGTAGGTAACAGTATTCCTTATATATTTCAAGTTGACCAGTTTGGCCATATTGGGCTTACTTAACATTAAAAATGGAACTATTGCAATTCTCCACGGAGTAACTAAATTTTGCTAATTCTTAATTTCCCTGAATGAGAGATTGGTTCAAATTCTTATGTTTTTTGTTGTAACTAATGGCTATGCAGATGTTGGGGAAGTCTCGGTCTCTGTTTATAAAGGATTACAACCAAAGACTCTTCAATTGGTTGGTGGCCTTCTCTCTAGTTATGGTAGTGATTGGCCGCTTTTTTATAAAATTCATTTTGATTGAAATTGGAGCATGGGCACTCTTCATATTTTTGGAGACATACACAAGAATGTTTTGGTCAGCAGAGGCACTTTACTATAACCCAGTTTGGCATTTCATAGTTGCAACTTGGGAAACTGTGGTTTACAGCCCTGTCCTGGATCTTGACAGGTAATTTGAACCTTTTCCTTTGCCTCCTCGAATTGAATTTATGTCAAAACCTTTGTATCAGTTGCTATTAAAATCCACTTTAGATATGATTGGTTAGTGTTAAATTTCTGCATTTCATTCATGCTAATGAAAAGTTGAAAGCAAGAAACCTAGGGGTGATAGAAAACATGTAAATGCATTAGTTTCACTTTCTTTTGCCCGAATTCCACCTTAGTTCGATTTTTCTATACATGATAATTGTTATTAAAAGTAATCTGTTCCATGCTTGTCTTTAACGATGATCACCTATCTTGTTTGAGTTTTTGTGCAATGATGGTATATTTGTATTGATATATAATACTTTTGGTGATAAAAACAGATGGGCTATTCCTATAGGTGCAGTGCTGTTTTTGTTTATTCTTTATTGGCGGTGTTTTGGGAAAAGGAAACATGGTTCCCAGTGGCTATTACCTTTATACAGAAACAATAAAAATGGTTCTAATCGACCACGAACAGACTAAATCTGTGATGATGGTTGCAGTTAGCGGCGTGTTTCAAGAGTTTGGCATGCTGCTCTGCAATTTGTTGTTCTATATGGCGAGCTATTTATTTTATTTTTACTTGGAGCTCGCTGGCCCCTTCATCTCGAAAAGGTTCTTCTGCCGACTGTAAAAAAAGGTGAACCGAGGGTGACTGACCTCTAAAGTAACTTCTACGACTTTGGCCCCTCACAGATGTTCTTTGTTGCCACAATGGCACTGTATCTGATTTTATTTCTGTATCATTTCCCAATTACTTATATAGGATTGTAGAGTAAATTACATGTTATATACAATGTGCTGTGCCACAATCATGTGTTGTCGTGTAAACTGGTAAATTTAAAGTAGAAAGGAAAAAATGTTTATTCTTTTTTCTTGTTTGCAGTTGGTAAGTAAGCGATCCCTGATATCACAACGTACTCGGGGGTTTATCCACGTTGCGGGATGGGGAATACCTCCACAGTTACATTCTTTTTGATGTTAGTAATTCAATACTGTAATTTCTGTAAAACTAGCATTAATGGTGTTATTAAATAAAAATCC
>Ga0209389_1006402_pt1 | contig 10217 bp, 9 predicted proteins | sample CowpearedBW_FD_187526 | JGI IMG/M metagenome (GOLD analysis project Ga0209389, IMG submission 187526) | Root nodule microbial communities of legume samples collected from California, USA - Cow pea red BW (SPAdes) (version 2) | ecosystem: Host-associated > Plants > Roots > Nodule | place: USA...
TGATTGTGATACTTGTTGCTTTTATCTTTGTAGAGGCCTTTGCATGTTAGTTGTGGTTCTAAGCAGGAATACTGATCCATGCAGGTCTGTTTGCTTGTTTTTGTAAATTGCAGAAATTTGTATAGTACACACTAATGTTATTATTTTTTCCTATGCAAGAAAAAATTTCAATCCTAAACATGATCTTAGGCATAGTAGTCAATTGCATGCTATAACAGTATTTCAGAATGTCCCAGCTACGAGATGCTCTATGGAGCCCTGTTGCTTGCAGTTTGTTGTTGTGTCTGGAGTGACATGAATCATGGCTGCTATTGCAGCTGTTGTGACTGTTGTTGATTCAGACAAAAATCCTTTCCGCCCTTGAACATTGATGTTTGGTGCTGTTTAAGCCATCTTGGGATTTCTGCTCCTCTTGTTTCGTTTGACCTTACTTTCCCAACCGTCACCCCTTTCAAAGGTTGAATGACACTGGCCTCAACTTCTTTGACACCTATCATCTGACCCATGGCTCCCAGCTGCGATTCTGTGAACCCATGGCACGTCAGTTGAATTTCTGGTCAACACAAAACACACATGCCACAACTCTGGAATATAGTTCTGTGGTCTCTCTCTTTGGGACGTTTGTTGTTCACATTGAAGAGGCCTCTATGCTTTGTTTTATATTTTCATTGAGTCCTGGTAGGTGATCTTGTGTATTTTTTTCTTTAAAATAACTCACTCTTTTAACTTGTCATTATAGTAATGGCCATTCTACCAACTACTCTACTATCACACTATAGAGATTTTGTTGTTGGCTTGTACTGCTTTCTTGGACTGATAGCTGTTAGCAGGATATAGCTGTTTTTCTGATCATATTATATTTATGCTTCCCGAGTAAAATTGTTGGCATGCTTAACAAAGAAAAAAATGTGAATTATCACTTCATGTTTATAGTTTGTAAAACTCTCTTTCCAGACACAATTTATGAAGGCTAGAGAGCAACAACAACAGCAGCAACAACAACAGCAACCACAACCTCAGCAGTCACAACATCAGCAGCAACAGCAGCAGCAACAACAACACATGCAGATGCAACAAATGCTGTTACAGAGGGCTCAGCAACAACAACAGCAGCAGCAACAGCAGCAGCAACAACCACAACAGCAACAGCAACAGCAACAACAGCCACAACATCAGCAGCCACCACCTCAGCAGCAGCAGGGTAGGGATAGGACCCATCTCTTAAATGGTGGTACCAATGGGTTGGTTGGAAACCCTAGCACTGCAAATGCACTGGCAACAAAGATGTACGAGGAAAGGTTAAAACTTCCCCTTCAAAGGGACTCTTTGGAAGATGCAGCAATGAAGGTTAGGAAATGTTCCATTGCCTATTATAAAGATGAACTACTTTTTTTAATGGCATATACAATCATAACTATATTTTTGGTGTTTTGTACAGCAAAGATTTGGAGACCAACTCTTGGACCCAAATCATGCCTCAATATTGAAGTCATCTGCAGCTACCGGCCAGCCTTCTGGGTAACTTTTTAGAACTAAGCTTTTATTGTATCTTGTTTTAGTCATAAGTTAGTATAGTAAGGTATATGCTCGGTAAAGAAGGTAGTTTGCTTGTTTAGTCTTGCTGTAGCTGAGCTAATTTAAGTTTGAACTGAAATCACATGAGCTGAAGCTCACTTCATCAACATGAGACAAAAAAGGGATCTTGTATGGTAGGCAATGTTGAAGCCAGATTGACTTTTCTGGAGAGTAGGGACCAGAGCTGAAAGGGTCTGCTCCTTCTTTGGCTTTGAATTAGTAGTTATTTATTTGCAACTTTATTTATTTTACTGGGTTTTGAATATCTATTTGGCATTCCATTAATTATATTAGTTTTCGGTATTCTCTTATCTTTAGAGCTACGCATGTGACTTTATTAGTACTAAATATCTTGATTTCAGCCAAGTTTTGCATGGTGCTGCTGGTGCAATGTCTCCACAAGTTCAAGGTCGTAGTCAACTACCAGGGTCTACTCCGGTATGCTAGTGTTCTTTTACATCTCACAATATTTCTTATCACCTGTTTAACTATGACTTTGCTAATCAGGATATAAAGAGTGAGATCAATTCCGTTATAAATCCCAGAGCTGCAGGTCCTGAAGGATCATTGATAGCAATGCCTGGTATTATTTCATCACGTCCTTAATGTAACTGGTTATTTTATTAATTTGGAATCTCATCTGCATGCATTTATTGGTGGTATATTTTTGATGTAGTTGTTTCATTACAATTTATTCACCAGTCTGTTGTGAGAATATTTTGGGATTTAATGTTAAAACTGATATTTTTGGGATATCATTACTTTCACACCCAAATTGAATTAACAGGAGATTTTTCGTGTCAGGTTCAAATCAAGGTAGCAACAATTTAACTCTAAAAGGGTGGCCACTAACGGTGAGTAATCTTTTTTATTTTAATGTATATTTTGAATTAGATGTTACTGTTAGTGGAAAAAATCTTGTCTTCCTAAACTTTTTTTAAACTTGAGAGTTTGTTTTTGATGTTATGCATGGGAATTGGAGCTATTATCTTTTTACCCTAACCATATCCCATCTATACTGCTTGAGAGCCATTATGAGGTGGCAGAAGTAGCCTTCCTTGTTAACCTTGCACAATCTCCCTCGGTTGATAGAAATAGCGGCCTCTTATCTGAAGTCTTAGCAATCACCCTGTGAACTTTGTGTCTTTGACAATTTTAGTCTTTGTTTGTTTAGGGTGATTTGGATGGAGAGATTTTAGATAGGAGATAATTTGGATGAATGTTTAAATATTTCCATTGTTTGTTTACTAGGAAATTTGAAAGGAGAAGTGATAAAAAGTCCATGAGCCCCACATTTTTTTAATCTTGAACAGTATATATTATTACGCATCTTAAAGAACAATTTTGAAAGGCACGAACTAAAGAATACTAAAGAATACAAGTGTTAGTTAGCCATATTTTTGTATCAGACAAAATTATTTAAATCTAATTTAATTTAAAGAACATAAATTAGAGCATGAAAATGTTTTTTTTTGAAGTAATTAGATTTAAATAGTTGTTTTACGTTTAATGCACATTTATTAGAAACTAATTAAGTATAAAATAAATAAACATGTAATTATAATGCATATTTTGGTAGATTTGAATTAAAATTATATTTGATTTAAAATTAAAATTCATCATTTATACAAAATTATATTTTCATAATATTTATCATCTGTTTCCTTCCTTTCCCGCATAGCAAACAGCTGAACTGAAATCAACTTATATTGTTCCCTACTAATTTTACCAATCTGCACAATGCAAAATTCTACCCAAAAATCACTCAATTACTATTTCTTCATTTTTCTCCCCTAATACTTTCCCCTCAAATCTCTTTCTATCCTACTGGAGTCTTAATGATTAAGCTAAAAATTGAGTTATTAAGATGCTCTGTGTTTATCCTTTTTCTATTCCTTCTTAGGGTTTGGAGCAACTACGTTCTGGTATACTTCAGCAACAGAAACCTCCTTTCATACAGTCTCCTCAAACATTTCATCAACTTCCAATGTTGACACCACAACATCAGCAACATCTAATTCTGGCACAACAAAATTTAGCATCACCATCTGGCAGTGATGACAATAGAAGGCTCAGAATGCTGCTGAATAACAGGAATATGGGTGTAGCTAAGGATGGTCTTTCGAACCCTGTGGGTGATGTAGTATCAAATGTTGGATCACCTCTTCAAGCAGGTGGCCCTGCTTTCCAGCGTAGTGATACAGAGATGCTAATGAAGGTGTTTGTTCTCTTGAAATTTGTCATTCCATATTCTTAATGGTTCATGCATAGCTTTTTAAAATGTCCTACTTATAATTGCTTGGATTTGCCGGAAGTGTCACCAGTTGCATCTTGTAAATGTCTTTGTGTAGTTGAAACTGGCACACTTACACCAACATCAACAACAGCAGAATGCCAATCCACAGCAGCAGCAACAGCAACTGCAACAACATACTATATCAAATCAGCAATCTCAGTCCTCAAATCATAACATGCATCAACAGGATAAAATGGGGGCAGGTGGTGGTAGTGTCAATGTGGATGGTAGCATGTCAAACTCCTTTAGAGGAAATGATCAGGTCAGTCCTTTTATGGTTGCCATTAATATTGGAGAAATTGAGGCTATGTATAAATTTTCAATTCCTCTCTTATCAAATCATTAGTACAATACACCAATATATATTATTTATTTATGGAGAGGGATTAAATTACATATATGTGACTTTTACCAGTTATTACTCTATTCAATAACTTTCAATCAGATACTATTTTGTCAAAACCATTGTTAGATTGAAAGATCTTTTCACAAAGATCATGTATACAAAATTTTATAGTAGTCTATGACTATTTGATACCTGATTCACACACACACACACACACATATATATATATATATATACATATATACTTGCATACATAATATAAAAAATCTTGATAATATAAGATTTTGACTTGTAATATAATACATAACTATTGACTTTGGACATTGAGTGATAGGTGAATTTCTGTAAATAATTTGAATTTCTTTAAATAATTCTTTACTATTAATTTCTTTAATTCTTTTGAATTTCTGTAAACATCTAAATTTAAATTTCATGTATATAACCGAGTTTATATTTGATTGTCAAACCGCTTCTATTAAATGTTGGCATTATCTTATTTCGACTGAAAATGTTGTTAAAATATTTAATGAAGACATTTTAGAAGTATTTTTTGAAATGCAAGATAAAATTTGTCATGCCCAGAGAGTAATTTAGAGACTCATTCAAAAATCAACAGTTACAGGGGTGCATTTTGTTTTTTCTGTTCTACAGCATGTGTTTTTAATTGACGTTTATACACACTATAATGTGACACTGCAAATTACAATATAGGTTGTAATTGCGAAATATTGTAAAAAACAGTTTTATAATATAATAACTTTCATGAAATTTCCTGTTTATGCAATTTTGTTAATTTTTAACTAACTCATTGTTGTTCATGTTTTGATAACCTTTTATTTATTCACATTTTAAATAAATGCTTTATTAAATTTGTAGCTTCACATTGCCATGTACAAGTCATTTTAAGATTAACGAAAAATAATTTATGCTGAAAGAATTATGTGCATTTTAGTTTTGTAAAAAATATATTTGATATATAGTGTTTGATATTTGAATAATTGCATACAGACAATAGTGTCATTACTTGTTTCTCAAAGCTATTATTTTTCCTAAAGTTATGGTTAATAGTTAGTAGCTTGTTAGTTTCTTTAATGTTTAAGGGAATTATCATGTGTATGGGAGATTCTTGGCAATTAGCATATAGTAAATAGTGATTTTCTGATGCATGGAGTTTGTCTCTTATGTTTAATATATTGAAAGAGCCATTCATTTATTGATATTGTTAGTGTTTTCCTTTTCTCTTAATTTTGAATACTGCGGATTATGTCATGATTTTTATAATTTTACTACAATGGGATTTGGAAGCTGTTTTGCAATCCATCAGGGATGTTGTATTCGTTTACTTGTCAATTCCTGAATTAGTTGAGCTCAAGTATTACATTAACTTCTTTAACCTCAATTTTTCTAAACTTGAGTAGTAAAAAGGTTTTGTGAAACTTTCAGATCAGATATGCAGTAATGCATTGGTAAAGCGGCAACAGAATTGAACCTGTAAAATGCAACTTCCACACCACTTGTTCGTTTCATTGAATTTTTAACGCTATGATTATTTCTATCTGATCATTTGAGCACAAATTTATGCGCCTGGATTTGGCAGACATTAATCTAGTGTATGTTTATAATCTTTCATTAATTTGATTCCTAACATGGTTTCTTCTAAATGCGTTTAAGGTTTCCAAAAGCCAGACTGGGAGAAAGAGGAAGCAGCCTGCATCTTCTGGTCCTGCCAATAGTTCTGGAACAGCTAATACAGCTGGCCCATCTCCAAGTTCAGCACCCTCGACTCCCTCAACTCATACACCCGGTGATGTGATGTCAATGCCTGCTTTACCTCATAGTGGTAGTTCTTCGAAGCCATTGATTATGTTTGCTGCCGATGGTGCTGGCACTCTTACATCACCTTCAAACCAGTTGGTAAGTGGCTTTCAATCGATGGAAGGAATAATAAGTTCCTTCCATGTAGGCTCATTGTCATTCCATTTTGGCAGTGGGATGATAAGGATCTTGAATTGCAGGCTGATGTGGATCGTTTTGTGGAGGATGGATCACTTGATGATAATGTTGAGTCTTTTTTATCCCATGATGATAATGACCCGAGGGATACTGTTGGTCCTTGTATGGATGTAAGCAAAGGTGCAGTACCATTGTTTTTATTGGCAATAAAAATTTCTACCATTCCCCTTGCTAAGGAGATTCTTAAGTGCATATAGTTAATAAAGCTTCCCTCACTTGAATGCAAAAAAATAATTTATTTCTCTTCATAGGTTCTTGTTTATTAGTGGTAGATTTTGTTAAGTATCTTAAATATTAATTTGTTCATATGCTTTCACCCAATAACTCAAGGTTTTAGCTTTTGGGATTGTTGGTTCATGGCATGGTTCATGGCATGGCTCATTGATCAGGTCGTCTAGAATTTGATCCTTGTTGTCCTTTGTTGTGGTAAATAAGTTAAATTTCATCATAAGGTAGGGTGGGCCTATCATAGCAGAGTGGTCGACTGTGACACTTTAGCATGAAAAGATCTTCATTAAGTTGCGACTTTAAAGTCGCAACTGTTTGCTATTGAGACAATTAGAGGAAATTGTTTGGGCTTTGGCACGTGAAAGTTGGAGGAAAACCTGTAAGTGTTCTCACTATGTAATTGTTAGTGAGGGTAGTTTTTGGGACTTTACATTGTTTTTGGGTTTTATTGTACCTTTGGAAACAGAGCCATTTCCCACACAAGATCTAAAGCCTCAAACGGTTGAAGCTTCTCTGTACCACCTCCCTACCCACACACCCTCCTTCTTTCTTAATAGTGGTAATTCTCTGGTGGATCCTATGATCTGTAAACACCTAGACACTTCTTCCCATGTGGTAGTCTCACTATTTTGAACAGCCAGTTCACAATTTCTTTTCATACATAGATTTAGACAAGGTTTCTGGTGAAAGATCCTTGCTATGGGTCTTTGGTCCTCCATGAGGATTGCACCTATCCCATAAACAGAAGCGTCAGTCAGCCACAAACTCCTTGGTGAAAATCCTACAAAGCCAAAACTGGGAAAGAAAGACAAGCAACCCACTAAAAGGCTTTTCAAGGTGAAGAGTGAGTGAAGGTGAGGAACTCCATCCTTAGTTCTGATGCAACTTCTGTCCGAGTGGTGATTCCCTTATCTATCCATGAACTGGATCTTCTCCATTGAACACAGGCAATTCTACTTGCTTCGAAATTTGAAGGTCATCCAAAATTGTTACAGTGGATGAAGAGCCTCCATTTGGTGTCAGCATTCCTGCATATGACAACTTTAGTTCTTGTTGCTGAAGAATCCATCTCACGTCTTTGTATGCAAAGTTTAAAGGGATTTGGTGATCTCATCAACACTAGTAATTGAAGGATCCAACTGCCTGGAGTTTTCCTTCAGGGTCGAAACATGACAACAAACAAATTAGTCCTTTCTGAAGCAATGGGACCTGGTTTTTGAGACTTGAGTCAACCCTGCCTCCAAAGCTTATAATTGTGAAGTCATTCTTGTGTGCTTACACCATTTGATAGCAACTACTATCGGTCCTGCATATATTTCTATATGATTAATCATACAAAGGATAATAACTGAGAGCAGTAGCTCCCAGGTCAGAGAAGAATCTGTAGCCCTGACAATTCCGTTCCTGACATCATCTCTCTTTAACTAACTCATCCCCCACTTTACCTATGAGCTGTTTGGTAATAGTGGGCCTAACTAATCTTAGACTATACACTTGAAGGGGTTTAGAGGCTTTTGGAATTTGGATCGGGTTCCTGAGTTTCTGGGGAAAAAACACACTGAACAACAGATTGGAGGTGACTCTAGATCTAGAACAAATGATGCGGCTCAGGGTAACACCACTGGAATGTCTCCTGCACAAACTAAAATACAGTAATAGCAAAAAGTAGGGACGATTGAAATTTCTGGTGTATTTCCAAAGGAGATAAACTTAGCACACTCTGAGTACAATAGAAATCAGACAGAGAAGAGAACATTCAGAAAGAGAGATTCATAACTAACTTCCTTATCCTTTTTTTCCTCCCTTTTGCATACATATACCCCTTAGTCCCTGTAACGCGCTGGTTTGTTTGCAATTCTGTTACTTTTCCTAACAACCTTCTCTCCACTTTTCATATTTCTCCTATCCATGGCCACGTGTCCCACTGAAATTTTTCCCTGCGTCATTACTCACAATAACAACCACCCCTGGAGTAGGTTGGGATGGCTTTGGTGAGTTTGTTTGGGAGCCCTTTTCTCAACTGTACCATTACTCGATACCTGAAGCTATCTGTTCACAACAAAGCTCCTTTCTTCCCCTCTTACTGTTTAAGCTAAATCCGTCTCTAATAATATAACCATGTTGCTATTTCTATTGGCTTTCCTATCGAACTGAGGTTGGATAAAAAAGTATTTACATAAAAGTTGTATAAAAAACTATTTACAGAAGGGGCTGTTTAGCATGGTTAATAAGAGGCACTGAAAAAATTGGTGCCAGACTGACTGACACAAGTCCATCAGAGCTGCAACAGCAGAGACACCACTTTGGTCTGGTCAACCAAGCCTCGGAGATAAAAAATAAAGCATGGAATCCAAAAGGGTGGCTCCAACTATGGTGTCACTTCTGCTGCTGCAGCTCTGATGGCCTTGTGTGAGTCCGTCAGCGGCACCAACTTTGTCAGGGCCTGTCTTATTCCATGCAAAATAGTTGTTTTATAATTTTTATGTAAATACTATTTTTCCTCCTCGGATCCATACAAAAGCCATTATATAACTGCTTTGCAATGCAACTAGTTATATAGCTCTGGGTTCCTATCAACTCACATGCAGCTTAGATTGCATAAAGCCAATCAATAAAATGTGGTCCAAGGACCATCGGCACACCTAGGATGTAAACATTCCGCATGTCATCAGTAATATTGATATTAAGTGCTGTAGTCCTAACTTTAAATGAAAGGCTGGACCATATCCTAATGTAAACTAGCTCATTTTGCTTAGTTGTACAAAATGTTTTGGACAACACCCTACAATGCTCATTAGGCCAAATTCATATATGTCAAAGGGCTCCTTGATTACTCTGGATTTATTGTATTGAAAGCTATATACTTTGTTTTTGAAGGTGGTTACTCTTTAATTTATTGACTTGCATAAATAGTTATACCTGCAGAAACTGAGGCCATTGGTTCACTTTATTTTCAGGTTTTACATTTTCTCAGGTGAATTCTGTACGTGCAAGCACTAACAAAGTTGTCTGTTGCCATTTCTCGTCTGATGGGAAATTGCTTGCTAGTGGTGGACATGACAAAAAGGTTAGTTTATACATTATTCTGGGAAATAGTTTTATTTATTGCTTTCTTTTTCAACCAATTTCACGCAAATTTGCTGTGAACATAGCATTAATCTGCTTTGAAAATTTAAGAACAAAATTATAAAAGCCTCTATTACTTAATCTGTTTATATATAGAATGTAACATTTTCTCTCTCCTTTTTTTTTTCATAATGCAGGCTGTTTTATGGTTCACAGATACTCTAAAACAAAAGGCTACTCTTGAAGAGCATGCTTCTTTAATCACTGATGTCCGATTCAGTCCAAGCATGCCTCGCCTTGCAACATCTTCGTATGACAGAACTGTCAGGGTGTGGGATGTTGATAATGTTAGTTCATAATACTTATTTTACTCTAATAATACTGGTTTTCCCTTTAGATTTAATATCTATATTTTGTAATAACTTGGCTATGCATGTCATACAAATAAGATTTTCTCTGATTCTAAAGCATGGCACACAGGTGCTTGCAAAATGTGTTTGCTTTTCTATTCCTGAAAATATGTACTTATTGAAATAATTACAGTATATCAATTTTTTTCTCGTTTCTTGATATAAATTTAATTAATTACACTATAAAGGATGACAGAATGCATCAAATTACTCCTGTCCATAGTGAGCTATGGATTTGAAACGTAGTCCATGAGCTGAGTTCCTGGAATATGATTTCTTAAGC
>Ga0209389_1006403_pt1 | contig 10217 bp, 8 predicted proteins | sample CowpearedBW_FD_187526 | JGI IMG/M metagenome (GOLD analysis project Ga0209389, IMG submission 187526) | Root nodule microbial communities of legume samples collected from California, USA - Cow pea red BW (SPAdes) (version 2) | ecosystem: Host-associated > Plants > Roots > Nodule | place: USA...
TTTTTTTTTTTTTTTTTTTTTTTTCAAGAAGGATTCAGGGACCACCCAACAGGTGTAGGCAATGATAAATTTGTCAAATCTACTCAGCGTAACGATTTGGGTAATGTTAATGTTGACCGAGCAAATCTTTCATTTTGGAAAAGTCGAAGGATGGATGTTTTCAAACCATGCGCACACAAATGTCTCAAAAGAAAAAAATCATTGTTCTTGATTAAACATTTGACCACAGAAAAGCGCGACACCCCTTATTCTTTTTTTGAAAAAAAAAATGAAGTGAACTTGACGATTTGCGAGAAAAACAAGTGACTCAAAATGTGACAATCTTGTTTTATTTCTTTCTATTCATTCTTGGAGACACCCTTTATTCATATGAGATGAGATGCATGATACAGATTAAAAAACTATGTACGGAACTCTTAATAAAGACAACAATTGAATGCAATGTGAGTTTGTGCCCCAAGAGGCACTTATTCACTTTGTATGCCTATGTGATTAAAGAGCACCATGCATGATATGCAACTAAGTGAAAAAAACCTACATGATATGTAATGCATGTGCCTCAAGAGGCATTTATTCACATGATATGATGATGAAATGTGATACACTTATTTGAAAACACCATGCATGATATGTAGAGTGACATAATGAAATGAATGTTCACGCCTCAAGAGGCGCTTATTTTCATGAGATGTGATGCATGATATAAAAATGATATGCATGATTGTGCCTCAATAGGCACTTATTCACATGTACGTTATGCACACAAAAAGATGAGGATTAAAGCAAACAATCTCCCTATGTGTCTTAGGAGAGGTTTGACGCTTAAGGTCTAAGGTGAAGTACATGCGCTCACTAGGGTGGTTTCCTAAACTTAATGAACAATGGTCACTAGAGCTATAGCCCACTTCAAAAGACCTCAACTGGGGCCAAGGAATCAGAAGTCCTAAATTCCCCGGAGTTCCGTACACTTACTTCTCACAGAGACAAGGATGTAGGGTTTCCTTGTACCAAGATGCTCATGTTCCAGACAACTTTGTTCCGAGAATACCACTTTCTAGAGGCCGCACTTACCAACCTCGTAGATGTTGGGAAGATATTTTTGATGCAATCAACAACGCACAACACTTGATATACATTACGGGGTGGTCTGTGTACGCTGAGATCATGTTGGTGAGAGATTCTAGGAGACCAAAACCTGGAGGAGATGCAACACTCGGTGAGCTTCTGAAGAAAAAAACACGTGATGGTGTTAGGGTTTTGATGCTTGTGTGGGATGATAGAACTTCTGTTCCTCTGTTCCACCACAGTTTCCCCAATTTCACCCCAGCTTTCTTTTTTAAAAACCCTAAACCTAATTTCGCAATTCTGATTTTTTTGAAAAATAATTCTCCCACCATAAATTATAAAATCCCTAAACCCTAATTTAATTTAACATTTTTTCTTATCCTAAACTAATTTAATTACAGCTGCCCATTCCACGTCAACGTTTTACTGCCAACTCACTGTTCAGCAAATGGTCAACCTTGCCAAGTCACTGTTCACCTAACGCCGTTTGTCCAGACTTGACGGAAAGGGCAAAAGTGAGACTTTTAAAGTTAAAAGGGGACCATTTTGAGATTTCCAAAAATACAGGTACCAATTTGAGATTTGGAGTCCAAAATGGGGACCAAAGACATAATTAAACCTATATTATATAAATATAATCAAAAACTAAAATACCAATCGCCAGGGTGAAACAACCACTGTATTAGTAAATAATCAAGACAATTAAAACTTTCCAATGCTATACAATTGCACCGTCTTTACATCCGCAAAACTAAGTTTTAGAAACCACACAAAAAAATTTAGTTTAATTTTTATATAAATATAAATATACATGTTTATTCTTTATCTTAACTTCTCCTTCTTTTAACCCCACAGCAAAATATTACACTGCCAAAAATACCATGCAACCAAACTACAAATTATTCTAACTTTTATACATAAAATAATATGATAGTAACAAATAATATGATATATATAATATGGCCATTACAATGTACAACACATTTAAAGCATACAAAATTTCTTTTTCAATAGGATATAAATTATTATATGTTGAACGCTAGTCCTAACAATCTTATAAAATACTATAAACTATCATACGTATATAATAATCTAACACTACTGTTATACTAAAACTCAAAACCCAAAGCATAAAATTATAATAATGATAAAAATCAAGACATCAAAATACCACTTTAAGCACACTACTATTATACAACAGCATAAACCCAAATCCAATGATAGATCTTGACTAATATTATTGGAGAAGCCAAAATAATACGTCCAAAATATACATTTAATTATTGCTGCTAATATAATAAAATTGAATACATAATTTAGTATAACGATAAGTAAAAAGAAATAAGACTAAAAATGAATATCTGGAAGAGTTGAATTTGTCCTGTTTTCATCTTCACCGGTAGCATCCCTTTTATTGCTTTTAAAAATGAATCTATTCTTTTATTCTTCATCAATATACATATTTTAAAAAAAAGACTAAAAAATAATTTATCATAATCTAATAAAAAATTGAGAGACGTAAATACCAAAAGAAAATTCGATGATAGTCAAACCACACTCGAATAAAAAATTAATATACAAGAAGCTCATTAAATAAATTATTAAACTAATACTTCACTATTAAGTGAGACAAAAGAGAATTATCTTCTTCTTTATTTCTTTGAGAATGGAAGACAACAACTTAGATATGAGAGCAGAAATAGTAAATATTTTTCTCTTCAGAAACAAAAGAAAATAGGTGAGAATGAGAGATGAAAACAATTTGTGAGAAACTCAAATCATATAATGGAACCACAATTAAAATCCGGTTATAAAAAAAAAAGACACAATACAATACTTTTTCTTCTATGTTCATAAAATAACAAACTAATATAAAAGAGATTCATTAAATAACTTATTAAACTAATTTGAACTCCGTATAACTTTTAAATTCATTTTTTAGAAGTCTTTGCTTTAGAGATTAACTATTAACTTTCTTTGCACTACCCCTATCAAGTTTCCTTGTAGTTTGAATTGACTCATTATCCTCTTCAGTATTAGAATCTTCCCCCTTATGAAGCATATTATCCTATTTAGAAGCTAATTTCAAAGCCTTTGCAAAACAAGCTTCCTTAGACATCAAAGAATTTGGAATTTCCTCAAAACTACTATTTGGTGAATGTAGTTGTTGTAAACCCTACAAACTATTTACAATGAGAGTGACATCCTCCAAAAAAGACATATCAGCCAAGGAATATGATGTGTCATTATTTTCCTCCATTCTACTAGCCTTTGTGTACCCATTTGATAGTTTTTCAGTTCTTAATTGTCTTTTGTTAGTTCATTTTCCTTATTTGGGCTTCATTGGGCCACTGTTCCGAATTTGGGTTAATTTCACATTATTTGGCCTAATTTTCATTTTTAATTATTTTTAGGTATTTTGGTGAAGTAATTTTGGAGCTTGGACATTTATCTTAAGGTAAAGAGAAAGTTGTCATGTGATTTCCACATCATTGCCACGTCTGCGCCATGTCAGTCAGCCCATCCACGTCATTGGGCCAACATTTTCAGCCCACAGTGGCATTTTTGTAATTCTGAGTGGAAGAATGACATTTTTGTAATTATCTGAATCTATGGTGATGTGACCACGTATAGGAAGGTTGACTTTTCGTTTTCCAGTACCCATCATCTTCTCCACTCTCCATTTTTAGGTTTTTGAAGCTTTGAAGGTGACCCATGGAGGCACATGCTTATTTTTCACGTTTTCCACTCATTTTTTACGTTTTATGAGTCATAGACAACACCTATTGGTTGTATTCACGTTTTCTGCACCTTGGGTAACATTTACATTGAAGCATTTAATTTTTTGTTGGTTGTTTTCGTTCTTGCCCCTTTCTCTCCTTGCACATTTTCGTTTGCTACACCAATTTAGGTTTTCTGCACCAATTTATACTCATTTGAATGGTTGAATCGCAATTTATGTTGAACCCTAACTTGGATTCCATGAGGAACTAACTTTTTGCATTGATTCCTTGATGAAATTGAAATGAAACCATGAGATTGTTGGTCATTTTTGGGTTGTGCGGATTTGACTCTGTTTCAGGTTGCGTTTTGATGATAAATACGTTTTTGATGCATGCTTAATCTCAAATTCGTGTTTTGTGCACATTAATGGCTCGTATTCATGCTTAATGTTTATGGGTTCTGTCACATCTTGCTTCAATCTGTGGGTGTTAACTACCTGAAATTTGTTGTGCTTAATGAAATAATGAATCCATGGTAATTTTTGCTTAGTTGATTACTTAGGGTTCATGAGAGCAAATTGAATAGAACAATTAATTTGGTAATCTGTTATTCGTGGACTTTCAATTGAATCAAGAAATCATTGCATTTTTATATAACTCTTAAATTTCTCTGCAATTTTGGGAATTAAATTTTGTGCTAATCCATCAAACCCCCCATTCGGTGTTGTATTTAATTCTGGAAATTAAGTTGTGGACGAAAATATTGGTCGTTGGGAGACGACTTGGTTCAACTTTCACATACTACATTTAATCTATTTTAATTTGGTGGGGTACGACCTCTATCAGAATCAGACTACATTACTACACCACTGGTAGTAACGTCTAGATTCTTAACAAGAGAAAGTCCATTCAAAACACATATATTATCATTATTAACCACCACTGGTTCAAGTTGTCACTCAATAGTATGTTATACCATAACATGTTTCACTATAAAAGGTGGAACCACGAGCTCAATCATCAACTCCACCATAGGCTTTACCATAAACAAAACCACAGGCTCCACCATAGGCACAAGTTTCACAATAGACAAAGGCTCTACTGTAAGACATAGGAAAAATAAATAAATTTCAACAATGGTAACTTAGGTGTGAGTATTATTATTTAAAGTAATAAATAATTATTTATATAGAAGTAAAGTGTAGCATAGTTGGTTAGATCTCTTGGTTAAGGTTGGGAGATCACTATGCATTTGATGCGATTTATGTCTTTTTATTAGATATGCTTATGTGTGTAATTATTGTTTGTAGTTTTTGTTGTGCATATGAATAACAAGATAAATATGATAGTCTCTTTGGTTTAGAGTGGTTGTTTGGAACTTTAAGGTTGCATGTTCAAACTTTGGTTAGGATAAATATAACTATTGTTGTTTTTAGCTGTTTTGTGGTACTGTTGAAATAAAGGATCTTTAAGGAGGTTTAAGTGCATAATTGAAGTTAGGTAATCATTTTTATTTAATTTTAATTTGACGGGCAAATGAGAAATAAGAAAAAGGAAAGTAAGTTAGAGTTTTTGTGGCTGAACCTTAGGATAGGAATTTCTAACGATAAAAGAAAAAAGAAAAGATAGCAAAGGGTGAGTGCTAAATTTTTTAAGACAAATTAGGAGTGGTAACAAGGTAGGTTTGAAAGAGTGAGTAGAGTTTTGAAAGGGCAAGCGAAGCATGAAGAAGGAAGGAGTTTAGAGCAAAGTCAAGTCTGAATTGTTCAAGAAATTCCAGGTAAATGGAGTTAACCCTGTTTGAGTGTTGAATCATTGGATCTTGTTTTTTTTATGCTCATTAGAATGAAAAAGGATTAGAGGTGGAATGTTGTTGTCGAAATCAATTTGTTTAGTCTAGGAAAAAAATTGGTTTAAGGAGCTTTGATTCATAATGGAATTATGTGCATTCAATTGTAAAAGGATGATGGATGAAGGTGAAAATTAAATTGGTCTATTTTGTTTTGATAATGGACAAGTGAAGCTCACTATGGAAATATTAATGACATAATTTTGTTTATGGGTGTTGTTTTAGGTAATAATTTATGTGCAAAATTATGTTTGGGTGTGTGGTCTATAAATTACAATGTTGTGAAGTTTATAAGTTTAGTTTATGAGTGCAAAATTATTGGTTCATTATGGTTGTATGTATTCGTAAATGAAATGGATTCTCATAAGAGCACGACTTAATTGAGTGCATGTTTAAATTCATAATGTGTAGTTTTCTCTTCACAATTGTTTAATTATTTGATTGAATCTTTGTTGCGATGTTATGAAATGCACCTAGAATGGAAGATTGAAAGGTATGGTTTGAATTTTTGTGAATTGTTAAGTGTGGATTAGTGTGGTACAATGCTATTTGGTGTATTTCCAAGTTGGGTGTTTAAAAATTCATAAAATTGCGCAATTTCACTTTTACTTTTCGTATTCTGGAAATGGGAGTGGCACTAGGCAGTAGGGTTGGTCACTGGGTGAGATCAACTAGTCGTTGGGCGACTACGTATTTTTTTTGTTTGCATAGTTTCGGTAAAATTAAGTTTCCCGGTCTGATAACCATTGGCTTAATGTGTCACGAACTATTGCATGATGTTGTTTTTCATATTATGACGAGTGTGCATTTTTTCTAGTTTGCGCAGTTTTGGAAAACTTAAGTTTCCTTATTCATTAACCGTTGGATTGAGCTTAAATAATTTTTTAATTTAAATACGGGTAGTGGAATAATTATAACATTTAATGCGAGAGTTATGACAAGGAATAATTCTAGCTTAAGTCGTTGAGAGTACTTAGTTATGTTGAGAGGTTTTTGGTTCGAGTCTTATGAATGCCATTAGTATGCTTATTTAATTGTTTTAATATTTTAGTAATATGTTTGATCATTGTTGGTTGGTTGGTTGTGCATTGGCTTGGCAATTGGTTGGTTGTCTGTTTGAACCTTGACTTACGCGGAACAAGTTCCTTTTGTCAAATTTATTTTTTACGTGAATGGGAGAGATCAAGAAACCCTAGCCGTCAAAGGGGGCAGTTGGAAGGGGTTGAGAAACCACTTGGTAATGGCACTTGAATGGCCCTTAAACCATATTTTAATTCATTTTTTGTTTTTTTATTTATTAATTGAATTAATTAATAGGTGAACATGGTAGGGGAAATGAGGTTTTTGAGAACTAATAAAGAGGCTAAGTTCAACTGGGAAAGGAGGAAATTTGTGCACCTAAAAGAGAGAGAGAGAGAGAGAGAGAGAGAGAGAGAGAGAGAGAAAGTTGGGGTTTGGAAACCATTTTTGGAGTGGAAGCAAGAGCTAGAGAGGTTTCGGGATAAGGACGCACTCTAAGCAGGAATTTGGAGTAAGGAATCTAGATTAGAGGAGCTCCTTTACATGTATACGCATTTTATGATGTTTTCACAGCATAATGCGTGAATGTGGTGCCTTTGCATGATCCAAATTTCTCTTTGTTTTTGCATTTCTGGAAAATTTCCAGAAATCGCCTACTGGCTATGAAGGCCCGTCAGGCGATAAATGAGCGTTGGACCCATTTTTGGGTTTTTGAGATGAATTGTCTGGCAGTTGATTGTTAACATGTTCTCCAGTTTGACCATTGTGATCTTCGTTTAGAAATCTGTATTTTAAGAAATGTGTCACGAACAATTGCGTGTCATTGTTTTTCGTATTCATTCGAGCATGTATTTTTTTTTTTGCGTAGTTTTGAAAAAAATGACTTTCTTTGTTCATTAACCGTTGGATGGAGCTGAAATGTTGACAGTTGATTAATAACATGTTGTTCTTTAGTTTGATTGTTGTGATTTTCATTTTGGAGGTCTGTAGTATGAGATATATTCCACAAACGATTGGTTTTTTTTAGGTTAAGTTCATTGATACTTGATGAGTTCATATTTTTGCCCTCGTTTAATGTTTAAATTTGGGAATTTATTGAATTTTAGTGCTCAAAATATTGATCTAATCAGAATTCGTGATAATTGGGCTTAATGAGTTTGTGAGATAAAAATAGCTTAAAAAGTGATTTTAATTGCATGAAATATTTTTGGATATTCCAACGTTTGTTGATGCAACTAAAGTTAAATTTGATTCATTAAAAATGTGAAATTAAATTATTCAAAGTTACAAAATTGGGCAAAAATCAGTAATTTTGGAAAAAAATAAATTAGAAGCGATATGCATCCCTAGTTTTTACTGATACACTCCACCTTTTCAAAATGGGTCACACAAGACATACTTCTACACCCCTGTCATTGTTTATTTTCACCCCTCTTTCCACTTATAAACTGGACGTACTTAGATGCTACCATGTGGCAATCCTCCACTTTTAAATATGCCCAACCACATGTTGACATCTTGCAGCATCATAACTTACAAAATTAGACCAATTAGGTGTTGCCACGTCATTATCTTCAACCTTTCATCAGAAACGACCACAACCCACCATGGCAGCCTCTACGTTCATGTCAAAACCACCATCAAGTCGCTGGAAAAGTTGTAGCTCACCATGCATCTACAAATATTTAATAAAAATGTCAATTTTATTAAGAATATCATCATAAGTTGTATACAAAGATTAAATTGAGTGTCAATCTAAGGAGGGACAATATTGCTTCACTTATATTGAAACTAAAAACAAATATAGGGACCTAATTGAGTCATTTTGACATGTGGCACAACTGTGAAGTGACACGTATAAAAAATTTAAAAATTTAAAAAAAATTTAAAAAATTTAAAAAAAAAAACAAAAATTGACACATGGTGTTGACTTTAACACCGTCTGGTCAAACTTAACGGCGATGACCAAATTGAATCATTTTTAAGAAAATGAGAACCAAATTGAGATAACAAAAAACTTGAGGACCAAACTGAAATTTCTTGACAAATAGAGGGACCAAAATAATATTTTAACCTAATATTTAATTGAGAATGTACTTTGGTTAAATTTACTATGATTAATCTACAAAGTTCTTGTTTTTGATTGAGAATTTAATTTGGCTAAAAGTGAGAACGCTAAGAAATTAATTGAGAATTTACATTGATTAATTTGCAAATCTACAACATTAATTAATTGAGCAATAATATGTAGAAAACCAATGATGAATCCTATTTTGAAAAAGTAGTGGAATGAATCTATTTTTTTATGATTTTTTTATTTATATATTTTTTCCAACTTTATTTCTTGTTTTATTTTATTAACCCTTTTGTATAGTTTTTATAAGAGCTGATTTGTTAGAAATCAATTCTGTGTTCGTTGGGAGACGACTTAGGGTTGACTCTACAATTTCTATTTTCTTGTTTACTATCTTAGCAATACTTAAGTTACTATAGTTCAGTACTATTAATTTGATCATGTCAATGACAACGTTATCAAATTTGATTTGTTATGATAATTGTGATAGGTCTCTGTTTGCAGTACTTGGATGTTTGGATAGAATGAGATTATGTTATTTTCTACGTATGTATGTATATGATTGTGGTGTATGTAACCATCAATTTAGGTTGATTCTTTTAAGAAAAGAACTTTGGTGAGTCAGGTAAAAGGGTATCTTTTAACCATAAGGCATTGACATGAGCTTAGCAAGAGTGCTCTACCTAAGGCTTTGGTGAGCAGGTAGAGTTGATGCTTGTAAGTCTTATGAAAAGTAGACCTAAGAGACTTTCAAAGAGGCACTAGTGTGCAGGAAATGTAATGGTAATGGAGGGTTATAAGCATGAAGATGGACTCATGTGGTATCATGAGCCTTGGTTGAACATACTTTAAGAGATAACTTCATCTTCTTCTTGTTTTCTTCATTTCTGAGTTGTCTTTCATTATTTTTCTTCTTGTCTTGAATTTCTATCGATTGCAATTGTGTTCTATTGTCTTCTTCTTTTGGTTGAATTCATTTGCTTCATTTTGAACCATCCATATGTGCTTTTAAGTGTTTTTTTTTTTCTGTGTTTGGCCATGACCTTTTTAACTTTTATTGAGTAAGTTCTTCATTTTGTTCGGTTGAATTGTTCTTATTTTGAGTCATTTTGATTTTATGATCCATATGTTTTATCTAGTAGTCATGTTTAGTCTTTACATGACCTGAATTCCTTATTTTAGCCTTTTAATTTTGCTATCTTCTTTGTGTGGTGATTTGTGCATATAATTCAGATTGTGGTGCAGTAATTTTGTTTATAAATGAACTGGTGGAGCTCCAAAGGTGCATGAAGAGCTCCATGGGCAGCGGAAATGGATGAAGGAACGGAGGCAAGTTGGAAGGCACTTGCAAGCAATAGAAGGTGAAAGAGGTGATAGGATTTTCTAATCTATGCTAGCCTAAGGAAGGTGGCTAGAGGTAGAGAGAGGAAATCTCTAGAAAGTGGTGACTCTCAAAGGCAATAGAGGGAGGAGTGCTCTCAACTCA
>Ga0209389_1006407_pt1 | contig 10215 bp, 5 predicted proteins | sample CowpearedBW_FD_187526 | JGI IMG/M metagenome (GOLD analysis project Ga0209389, IMG submission 187526) | Root nodule microbial communities of legume samples collected from California, USA - Cow pea red BW (SPAdes) (version 2) | ecosystem: Host-associated > Plants > Roots > Nodule | place: USA...
TGTTTTTGTAATAAAGATTTAATATGGTCATTTTGATTAAATTGATGTTAAAGCTGGTTGAAAGTGTCACGAAGAGTTTGATTTTGATACGTGATAGATTTAGATTTTGAGAAATGATAATTTCAAACAAAATTAATGTCAATTTAACATAATTAATTACATCTAAGTATTTTTACAAAAGTAGAAATTCAATTCAAATAAAAACCAAAATTATTAAATATATGTTTTTTAATTGACCGATAGATTAAAAGAATTTTTATAAAATATTACACACTTCTCAATTATGTAACATAATAAATATTTTAAATATTTTAGATTGTAGAAAATATCTTTTGTATTTATCTTTCAAGAAGTCTAAGATCTTTTAAGGAAGCACTAAAATTATTCCACACCAAAAAAAATTATGAAATGGATTGAATGTCAACGCTAAAGACCATCAACTTGATACAGTCATGCGTATAAAAATTATTATTTAATAAGTCATACATAAATCAAAATGTTGCTTAAACATGAATTCAATGTTGCAAGAAGAACTTTTAATGCATTTACCTATTTGAATATGGACAAACACAAGCTTGAAGAAGAAAAAGACTTCCAAAGTTCTCATCCTCAATAAATAGAAGATCCGTAAGAAGAAAAGTTGACAACTACAAACATAGCTCTTAAAATCTTCAAGAAATTATTGTCTTAGCTATAAAAAGAGCACTTAGGATAAGTGTTTCTTAGTGTTGGTTTGGGCTCCCAAACTTTGGACTTCCAACTATGCTAAGGCCCATATACTTGGTTAGACCCATTTGACTCACTTAGGATAAGTGAGAGAGAGCTTCCAAATCAATAGAGTGTGAGAGCATTGAGTGACAAAAAACGTAGTCAAGAAGAAGAGAGAAAGGGGAGAAAATTCTGTAGATTTTTCACATTGTGCAATCTTGGTAAATTGACGATTGCGGGTTCGTTAACCGTTGGATCGGACTGAAACTTTGACACAAGGTTCGCAACATATGATTCTTCATTATGACCGTTCGGATCGCCAACCGAATGTCTCAAGTTTGAAATATTGGTCCCGCACAATAGCTCTGTTTTAGGGATTTTTCTCACTTTGTTCTTCAATTAGCAAGATTTGATGCTTTGTTATTTGGCTGCATGTTAGCACTTGTTTGTGCAGTTTATTAAGACTCATTTGTACACTCTTTTGATTATAATGGAGCGATTTATTTGGTCTGGACAACCCATGGTTTTTACCCTTGAATTGAGGGGTTTTCCACGGTAAAATTGGTGTGTTCTTTAATTGTGATTATTGTTGCCATTTTATTATTGTTGATCGTCATAGATTTTTGCAAATTAGGAGAAATGATCCATTATCTAGTATTTTGGTTGTGTTGTTGTTTTTCCCATCACTTAGCAACCTAAAAGAGTATTATTGAACTTGTAGCCATCTTAGGACACTCTCATTTAGATGGTAATTTTGTGTGTTTAATCATAGGCTTTATAAAATCAAAGTTGTCTTAGTCAAGACTGAACATGTTCTAAGAATATTCAATCTTAGACAAAAGTGAGTGTGTTCCAAAGAATACTTATTCTTACTTGGGAGTAATTACATTCCAAAAATCTCTCGTCTTAGTTATAAGTGATTGTTTTTCAAAGAATACTAAATTTTTAGTCAAGGGTGACAATAATCCAAAAATACTCAGTTACTACTTTGCAACATTAGTTTGCTAGTGGAACTTGAGTTTTTAGACAAACCAATATAAAAACATCTAATGTAAATTTTTCTTTCTTTAATATATTTGAAAACAACTAATTAAAGAAGGAAAGTTTTGCCAAATTTAGGTTTACAATGTTTTTTTATGTTAGTCAACTTAAAGTTATGTCTAATTATTTCATTACATTGTATTCTTATAAAAACTTCTGGACAATGCATTTGTCAAATTAATTTTTTTATAGCTTTTATCAAATGATGATTTTGTAAAATTTAGAAAAAAATAAATTAAATATACAACTCTATCATCCCCACTTGTACATTTGTCTTGTTTTCGCATATTGGTTTATTGGTCCATGTTTAATGCACCAATTTTCATTATGTTACTATTCACATGTGTGTGTTGTGATGCAAAGTGTCTTTTCGTGACAAATAAAACAAATGAAGCTATTTCTCACATGTCAATAATCCTAGTGTTAATCATCCTTTTTCATAATATAATTAAATGGTCCACATTGCATCCACTAATCATCCTTTTTGCACTTGCAGTCTCAAGAGTCTAGATTTCTTCACTACCTATAAATAAATTATAAATTCACTTGATACATACACTGAAAAATTCTAATTTAACAAATTATTTGATATCAACAACAAAACCAATGTATAATTGTTATAAAAACCCCAATCATGTCATTTCAATCAAACAATAATTTACTTTAGTAGTTATGTAAGGTGCAACGTTATGATCATTATGATATCAAATACATACATATATTTATTATCAAGAAAAATGTTGTTCAAACACACATGCACATCAACTAATCTTTTAGAATATGTCATATAAGTGCTAAATTATATAGATTGGAAAAAAATCATAAATCACTAATGCAAACGAGATCACAAACAACAGTAATACGAAGATTTTATCGATGGTTAAAAACATATCGTCTATCGGGTTGTTGTCCAAAAAAACATTTTAGGCAATGATCTAAACTATCATCTATATTTAATCATAGACGATAATTGTTAGAAGAAATTGTCACCTATATGTGACAACGATTCTCACACTAATTGTTGCATATGAGTATCATGTTAAGCTATGATTTTATGTAGAACCATTGTTTATGAGAAAATATAAGCAACATACTTAACCTTATATATTTAGCTATTTTTATGTTCATTTTTTTCTCGTTCTAATTAAGCAACAATGTACAATTGTCATGATTGAAAAATTTTAAACAATTGAAATTAAGCTAACAAAAATATATTTACAAACCATCTAGTTTATTATGTTTATAAATCTGTAAAACAAGTTGCCCAAGTATTGTTAAATCTAACGTACAACAAGAAACAATAAATTAAATTAGTAGGTAAAATAGACAAAGTTACTCTAATTATGAATTAGTTAAATCATTACCTAGAACCAACCTCTATCAATACTAGTTCGAACAATGATTACCATCATTACATCACATAATATTCACACTTTGTACCCTCAGTTTGTTTGTTACACTACAATTCAATACCAACACAATGAACATATTTGATTAAGAAAACAAAATAACCAAATAACTATATTTAGACACAAATAGAAAACCTTGAAGAGCAATCATGTGAGCTTTTGCGATCTTGTAGTTGGTTTAGCCTTCAACATATCATATTTGGAGTATGAACTAATAAGAAAAAACACTAGTTAGGGTTCACTTATATAAAATGAAACCACATAAATTGGTGTTCTTACCGATTAACTATTTGTTTTAGATGTATGGAGGGTTTCTTGTTCAACAAGCAAAATCATGCAGTAGTGTGATCAATTAGGGAAATGACAAGTAGCTACTAGTGACATATACATTGAAAATAATTATCTTTACAACTCAAAAAGATGGATTATAATTTGAAGACACAACAAACTACACTTACTCATGAATATAAGAAGCAAAATGTATTTGCTTCCCCTTTGAACCAAGATGATGGTTATGTATGTTTGGATTTCAGGTTTCTTATTCCCTAATGGATGAATAAGTTGGAATTCATGAATTTGTACACATTATGTGTTCCTTCATTATAACATAATCTAAACACATACCTAAAATCAAATTATTTAAAGCATAATACAATAATTAACATTACAAAATTGGTAAAGAGATTATCATGCATAACTAAATAACTAAATTTAATTCTTAATTTTATGTCGCAACCTCTAGCCCATCTATCGTGTATGTATAAAGGGATTTCACTGTCACAACTAAATACATTAGAATCCCACATAACCTTTATTGGGTTTGTACCTATGACGCTAGCAACCTCTAATAATGCACCTCTAGAATTGTCTATAGATACACATCGCTTCTTTATCTAGGTGTTATGTTTAGGACAATGTTATTATTACATGAAAAACAAGTTAAGTAAGTCTTAACTACAAATCATTCAAACTTAAAATATAATAGCATAGGCTAAGAAAGTTCTAACTAGGAGGCACAAAATAGGTCTAATAAGGTCTCTAGACTAAGCTAAGAAAGACTGAAATGTTTGTTACAATTTATACCCCATCTATTGGTAGACAAACTATCATTACAAACTTTCTCGACCACAACCTTAACGACGTCCCTTGCTTTCTCTTCAACTACACAAATCCCCTTTATATTAATTCTAGTTGTCAAAGGTACAACAACTTGTTATGTAAGAATTGTTTGTTGTGAAAGCCCCAAACTCTTTTACACTAATCAATATAAAAGCATATGTCTTGTTCAAATTTACACAGAATAATCCATAAATTAATTAACTTACTAAACAATTCGATCTTAAAAAAAAAAGAAATATTACCTAATATGACCCTCAAATTTATTACTTATTGATTTGCCTATTTCATCTAATTTGTATTACAGTTGTATCTATCTTACAATTATTAATAAGAAATTATTTCATGTTTTCTTTTATAGAGAATAATTATAAAATTTACTTTTATTCATAATAATAAAATTAATAAAAATTTTCACATATTTTTTTCTAACAAAATAAATTAAATTTTAATATTTTAAATGGATAATTAATATTCAGCTTTTAGGAAATCTAATAAGAATAATAATTTTTATTCAAAATTAGTAAAACACGTAAGTTATGTATATCTATATCCAATTTTCTTAATCAGAAGAAAAATGTATCTTATCATAATAATTAAAATGAAAAATGTTATTAAAATTATAAAAATATATTCATAAAATATTTATAAAATAATTAGTTTTTAAATTATTATAATTGTTATTATAGAAGTTAATTAAGTTAAAAAATCCAAATAGTAAAATAATAAAATTAATATATCAATAAAAGTAAAATGAAAAAAAAAATCTTATAAAAAAAATTAAAAAGATAATCGGTTTTATTAATAGTAATTGGTAAATAAAATTTTATCATAACATTTAGTTTTATTTTATATTTAAATATCTTTGGGCAATGTGTTAATGGACAAAGTTTCATCACTGCACACTCATTCTCGTTTTTCCCGTAACCCTTGTCATCCTTGCCTTCCATCTGCGTTTGTACTTGGTATGTCTTTTTCGGCTCCTTTTCCTTCTCATTTCCACTTCCACGGTTTTTTCCTCTGTTCTCATTTTCACGGTTCGGTTCAGCATAAAAAACAAAACCGAACCGACCAGATAATGCTTATTTCCGGCGTAACTGTTTCTTCTGATGTTTCGATTTTTTCACCTCTTGATTTTGTTTGGTTTATGGTACAGTGGTTCCCTAATTTTTTTTTTAAGATTTATGCATGCATCACAGAAATGAAACAAACTTTACCAAAAAGAACTGAAAAAATGGTTCTTCGCGAACCGAATCTAAATGTTTTTTGTTTTTTGGTCTGGGTCACTATTGAAAATGATTCAGTTTAGAACATCCTAAAAAAATTGAGATGTTTTGTTGACCCATTTTGCATGTGCCGTTCGACGGCAACTTTGCATGTTTTTAATACCGTATAGATCTTGTGCCGAGCCTCTGCAACCTGGTACTTCATGTTCGGTCTTTCTGGTAGTAAAAGAAAAATGAAATAAATAAACTAAAAACGAAAATAGTTGAAAAATGAAAAATAAAAAGGAGTGTTTGATTTGAGAAAAATAAATTGAGTAAAAAAAATAGATATGGGTCTCATAAGATTAAATTTCTTTCCTTTCTTGTGTTTTTCTGTAATCAAATACCTTTATATATATTTTTTTCTTTTCCATTTTATTTCTCTTCCATGAAACTAGAATGTTTGTGTCCCTTTTTACAAATTTTAACGGACGGAGTTGTTAATTATTGTTAGTAGAGGACCAAGTGGCAATAAATGAAAATAGTAGGGTTAGATGATATATAATAAATATATAAAAACGCAGTTCCAGACATGGCATTTCCTAACGAATAAAGAGCACTGCATAGATTGCACGCAGCCACTTAAGCAGCGCCGTCTATCTATCTCCATCCATAACAGCTCTCTCTTTCTCTCAGGTGTGTGTTTTTTTAGTTCAATGAATGAGTAAAGTGAAGATTGTGAAAAGGAACTTTGCATGTCATGTATTATTTCAGCACATTTTTTTTTGTTCATTTAACTATTCTGTGTGTTTAACATGTTATTGAAATTGTTGCAGCTTTATCTGGGTTGTTACATTTTTTGCCTGAGTTTTAGTTTAAAACTGTGCTTTTGTGTTCCCCCCCTTCTGATTAAGCACTGATGATGTTTGATGTTTTTTCTTTTAAGAAAAGGAAAGACATTCTCCTGGTTTTGGTCTGTTCAGTCATCGATTCCTCGCAGGTTTCATAACTGTTAACATGTTTGGAAGGTAGATTGCATCTTTTTAGTTTCTAAGATGTAACAAGTTTTGGCCCAAAAGCATGTTTTTGTGAAGTCTTGTAAGTATTTTGGTCGAATGTGGTTTGACTCCCTTTTTTAAGAATTTGAAGGAATTTGTGTTGAGGTTGTCGGATTGATCTGTGTCTGTGTGACCTTCTACTGAACCCAATTTTCATTGTCTTCTAGCCATTGCCCATTACTCTGTATTATGATAGTGATAGTGATTGTGTTGTAACTTGTACGAATTGGCCAATCTATGATCTGATCTGTGAGCTAAGGTGAGAATGTTGTAACTATGAGTCTATGTTTTGAATTCCATTCTGATGTTTATAATTGCAGAACAAAAATATGTATTCAATTTTTACCTCTGCACACCAATTGTTCGAACTCTTTAATTTAGCAGTTTTCTTATGCATACTGGGTGAGACAGGTTATCTCTAAGATCATAAATCCTCTTTCTGAGACACACTGAGAAAAGGGTGGAAATGTCAGCATCATCATTGGTAGAGTCTCTAGTTCTTCAACTCCATGAGATTTCAGCTGTCAAATTTGGCAACTTCAAGCTCAAATCTGGCATCTTCTCACCAATCTACATAGACCTACGCCTCATCATATCTTACCCTTCTCTCCTCCAGCAAATCTCTCAAACCCTTATTTCCTCAGTCTCTTCCACTTCCTATGATCTTGTATGTGGTGTCCCTTACACTGCCTTACCAATTGCTACATGTGTCTCCCTTGCCCAAAACATTCCCATGGTCATGCGCCGCAAGGAAATCAAAGATTACGGCACTGCTAAAGCTATTGAAGGTGATTTCAAGGCTGGCCAAAGTTGTTTGATCATTGAGGATTTGGTTACAAGCGGCACATCGGTTTTGGAAACAGCGGCACCACTACGAGCTTCTGGGTTGAAGATCAGTGATGCTGTTGTTTTGATTGATAGAGAGCAAGGAGGGAGAGAAAATTTGGAGGAGAATGGCATCAAGCTGCATGCAATTATTAAATTGACTGATATGGTGAAAATTTTGAGCAATCATGGGAAACTTGATGAGGAGATGGTCGGGGTTGTTACAAAGTTCTTAGAGGAGAATCGGAAGGTTGCGGCTGTGGCAAAGGTGGAGAAGCCTGCAACAAAGGTCAAGGCTTTGCCATTTGAGGAGAGGGCTAGGCTCTCAAAGAATCCAATGGGAAAGAGGTTGTTTGAGATAATGGCTGCGAAGACGAGCAATTTGTGTCTGGCTGCTGATGTTGGAACTGCGGCTGAATTGCTTGAACTTGCTGAGAAGGTAGTCCTGATGTCATTTTCTTGGACACTACTATTTTGCTCACTCGGATCATCAGCTTGCACAATTCTTTCTCGCTTTTGTACTTTGAAGAATTCTGTGTTTTCTGACATTATAACATCAACTGGATTCTAATTAGAAGAAGATTGACTATGATCATATATTTTCTTCTGACTATTTGGTTGGTTTTCTTTCTCAGGTTGGACCTGAGATTTGCCTGCTGAAGACTCATGTGGATATTTTTCCAGATTTTACTCCTGAATTTGGCTCAAAGCTTCTCTCGGTATAGTGCTAAAAGAAGCGTTTTTTTGTTCATATGTTTTTCTTTCCCGGCTAGCTCAAGAAACCTTTTGGTTCCTGATATTATTGACATAATCATGCCTAGACTATTTGCTTGGATTTATTCAAACAGGATGGTGATTCCTGCCTTTAACCTAAGATGATAAAGGCCTTATGTATTTTGAGCACTGTGTGTGATATGTTTCGAGCAATATTTTAAATTTCTGGTCTACTTGAGCCTAATATATGGTTTATTCTATTGAAGATTGCAGAAAAACATAACTTCTTGATCTTTGAGGATCGTAAATTTGCTGATATTGGTAACACAGTGACCATGCAATATGCAGGGTAAGACTGCTCAATTGTCATGAATCCTTTTTGGGATTCCTCTCATCCATTTCTGCATTCAACATGACTTGTTTCTATTCCACTGTCTCAGAGGGATCTTTCAAATATTGGACTGGGCTCATATAGTGAATGCTCACATAATCTCAGGTCCTGGAATTGTTGATGGATTAAAATTGAAGGTCTGCAGCAGTAGTAATTTTAATTATTTTACACCATCATAGCAACACCTCAACTCATAGTTTCTTGAACCATGCTCAGGGTTTACCTCGTGGCAGGGGTCTGTTACTGCTTGCAGAAATGAGTTCAGCAGGTAACCTTGCCAAGGGAGATTATACAGCAGCTGCAGTAAAAATTGCTGAGGATCATTCTGATTTTGTAATTGGCTTCATCTCAGTCAATCCTGCATCATGGCCAGGAGCACCTATAAATCCCTCTTTCATTCAGGCAACTCCTGGAGTTCAAATGGTAACTGGTGGTGATGCTTTAGGCCAGCAATACAACACTCCATATTCTGTAAGTTGCTGCTTTAGACAATGATTTGCACAAGTGTTTTTCCACATTATTTGTTGTTCTTTCTTGGATTGAAAACAAAAAAATTGGAGGAAAAAGGAAGAGCCCTTGCTTTCTGCATAGAGCATTAAAAAGAGAAGTTCACTTGTTTGAATTTCTACAAGTGAAATTGAAAAAAATTGAAAATCAGATTGTAGGAAACTTAATATGCAATAACTTTTACACCAATTTTAGGTTATGAAAAAATTGATCCTAGTTTTCTTTTTTCACTTTCCTTTTTAGGTGGTTCATGATAGGGGCAGTGACATAATCATTGTGGGACGTGGCATAATCAAAGCAGCAAATCCTGCTGAGGCAGCTCGTGAATACAGGCTTGAAGGGTGGAAAGCATATTTGGCCAAGTGTTCTTAATGTCAGCAACCCTACAGAATAAGAAAAGGATGAATCAAAATTATGTTTTCATGGGACATCTAATCTTACCCAGAGGAAGATGGTTTTGGGTACAATATAACATTGATGACATTTTTCAGCTGCAATATTAGAAGGGATCTTTTTTTGTTAAATTTCTGAAGAGTTTAATCAAAAATAAAATAAAATCTAGATAGGTAATATGTTACTTCATATAATATTCCGTAAGGGTGGTAAAGAGGATTCAGTGGGGTGAGATTAGTTTGTTCTGATCTCTCCTGCTTAACTTGTTGGGTCACGACTGCAGCTCTACCAATTTTTGTTTTCTTTTCTTAATTTTATATTATGTGTTTATAATTTTAAAATTAAAATAAAAAGTTTGAATTTAAATAATTATTGATGTGATTTCAACAACGCTTAAAGCTTGGGCCAAAGTCTTGGTCCAAATCATGCTCAAGGTCCAATTATGGTTTACATGCATCTCAAGCCTAAAGTCCACCAAGAGGTCCAATAACAAGTAGCATTCTAAAGAAGATCCAAATGGTTTTGTCTCAAAATGGACAAACTTCTCATGGATTTCAATTATTCTTTTCATGGACCAAAGAAGATGTGAAGATATGAAGAGATTGCATGATTGAGCATTAGAATAGCCTTTTAAATTTGGTCTATTGTTTAGGTCTTGCTTTCATAAATTATAGGCTAAATAAATTTGTTCCTTAGATTTTAATTGGGCTAATCCAAGCCCAATAGAGAGCATTGGCCTAGACACTCTCCTTGCCACATGAAAGGAGTGGCTTGTAGCTTGCAAAGGAGTGTCATGCCCCTTGTCACGCATCCAACCCATCATGCTCATCCAAGGGTTAAGAAAGAGA
>Ga0209389_1006410_pt1 | contig 10214 bp, 11 predicted proteins | sample CowpearedBW_FD_187526 | JGI IMG/M metagenome (GOLD analysis project Ga0209389, IMG submission 187526) | Root nodule microbial communities of legume samples collected from California, USA - Cow pea red BW (SPAdes) (version 2) | ecosystem: Host-associated > Plants > Roots > Nodule | place: USA...
AATTAGTCACACCATCTTTGCGAGACACCACATCATATACAATTCTATAGCCTCTTTTCTGACAAACTTCATAAAATTCTCTGATCGGATGGAGCTTCAATGTTTCAGGTGTTACAAGGGGTTCCAAAAGTGGCCTTATGCTTTGCCACACAACCTCCTTATCATATCCTGAATCAACAAGAATTGCTCCAGCTACAGACTCTAAAATGTCTCCAAGTACCTACCACACCACAGAAAAAATCTCATGAGTTTTTGCAATGATCAACACATTGTAGCTCATCATCTGAGTTAAGAGAAATGTGCTGCAAATACAAGTTCACTTTGATGGTGATGATATATGCTATGCTAGCATAAACTCATGCTTAGACAACTAACCTTAGGGAGCGATGTCTCGGACTCGTATCCAAAAGTTGATGACGAAGACAAGTTCTCAAAATTGTCAAGTGTGACAGCAATATGCATATGCAGTTCTTGTGACGCATGGAGTACATGTTTGTGCAATCCATGCTTTATGATAGACCATGCATAACAATCATTATTCACAGAAGCTGATCTCATGTCAGTTAACTGACCAGGGGACATGCCAGGATATTTATTGTACAAATGCCATGTTATCAAATAATCAAGCACTGAATCTCCCAGAAATTCTAATCGCTGCAAGGAAGGGAGCATATCATTCACAAATTGCAACAAGAGAAAAAAAAATTTGTAAGAATACTAGGAAACAAGATTGATCATGAGGAATGTGTAGAATTATACCATTTATGAGGTCACAATAGAATTCATGAAAGTTCATTCATACATAATAGATACATACTAAAGTCACTGTCTTGTTTCGGTATAATGAATAATAAGCACAGTAAGTAAGTACCTGATAACATCTAGGAACTTCAGGCAGCATGTAGGAACCATGGGTTAGAGCTTCCACTAAAAGAGAACGGTCACGAAATGAGTACTTTAATTTAGATTCTAGAAATTCCACATTTACCAGCTTCTCTGGTTGAATGTCAAAGTGCCTCTCATAGGCTATTTGATCAAAACTCACTTTAATCCCAACCCAATCCATAAACAACAATGCAGCTTTTTCACCACCAGTGCTGAGGAAGGCACCAATTAGTGCCTCAACAACATCAGCAATGATCTTCCGTCTTAATTTTCTTTTGCCATAAACATAATTCTTTTTCCCCTTGGTAACCAACTCTGTGAATTTAAAACTTCTAGAATTATCACCAGGAATAATCCAGACATGAGGATCAAAAGGCTCATTTCGTATGAAGCCCTGCCAATCAAAAGAATGAGGAATTCAGAATTCTGAATTTTGGATTTGATCTTTGATAGCATTCATAACATAACAGATGCAGAGGATAAAAAATGGAATAGAGAGAAAGTACCGGAAGTCCAGAACTGCACCCTAACTTGCAGAGAGCAGCATTGGATATGATCTTTTCCCGTTTCAAACTAAGGAGACCTTCATGGTGATTTTGATAGGTTTTAAACAGCTGTTGACTGGCAGCATATTTTAAAAATGAATCACCAAGAGTCTCTAGAGACTCATAATGAAAGGCCTCTTTGCACCTTTTCGTAGTGATTGCTTCCAACACCTACAATTTAAAATGCAAGCACCATTTGTGTAAACATCTTTAAAATACTTGACAGCTAGAAAAGAAAAACAAGAAACAGAATCATACATACATATTTTATTAAGGACAAATGACAGAAAGACATAAAATTGTCAATTCTGGAGAAAAACATCGAAATATAATAATTTCTAAATATAACAATGAGCAGTTATAACACACCTTGGTTGTTTGAATTTCATTCTCCGTGCAATGATCCAAGTGCATCTTTTTTAAGTTCAAAGCTCCAAGCAATGATTCAAGCCGATGCATGATTGATGGAACAAATGAGAAGGAATAAATTACACTATCTGTTATCGGTGACATTACTACAGAGCACAGTTCTGGGGGTAATTCAACAAAAGCATGGCTTGCTTCTGAAACAGAAAACACAAAGTTAGGAGTCAGATTGGATAATATATGGGTAGTGTTTGAAGACAAGTACTAGATGTAGCTGCAACTGTTGGGGTACATAATACAAGTATAATTCGGCATCATGATATTGATAAATAAATACAAGTATAATAGAAGCAGTGTGATACAAACCATATTCATATTAAGTTTATAACAATATTTCTGTGTGTATTAAAAAAGAAAATCAAAAGACATTTCATTCATATGTGGACAGCAAAGACATATAATTGGTCCAATCTCACCAAGGAGAGATTAAGGAACAAAATAAAACAAGCAAATTGAAAAATCAAGGGTCAGACCTTTTTCCTTTCGCTGTCTGAGTCCATGACAGTAATTTTTAACTTGAAAACTGTGTTTTGCTTTGAGAAGCCGCTGATGTTCAAATTGCAATTGAATACCATGACTGAAAATTGGGGAAAAGAAAAAAATAACCACTCTAGTGGATTAAGCAACAAGAGAATAAGCATCAATCACAAATAAGCACTTACTATTGTTCAAAGTACTTCTTGTATGTAGTAACTTCACCATTCCTTAGGATCATAGGCGAGTTTGTGTCCAATTCCGTTATACCAGTAGTGATATAGAAATAAATCTTACCAGCAGCATGCGAAGTACATACCAATGCATTATGTAGCTTGCAAGTGCAAACTAGACCACTTTTTGTACTTATGTGGGGTTGATGATACTTACACGTAATACTAGATGGATTTACAGAATTAATAACTAACCAATCAATGGTTGAATTTGGACGTTTACCATTAGCTGGAAGCAGAAGATAATCAATCTCAAGATCATCTTTCAAAAAGCTTTTGTCTAAACCATTTGTGAACTTATCCATACAATTGCCTATCAGAATTCTAAGCAAAGTGACCTGGAATTTCTTACACAAAAGAACCTGGAAAGAAAAAAACAATAAATACAGACTTTTCTTAACACTTCCAAATATGCCAAATACGATTAAAGGACAACAAGACAACATACCTGATTCAAGGAAAGACTAATGGTTCCTTGGTAACTTAACTTTACCGAGACACTACCTCTGTCAAAATCCATATCAAATTGCATGCATTCAATTTCTGGATCAAGCTTAATTCTTAAGGCAAGAAAAAGATCTTGCACACATGTATGATAGCAAAAATTTTGACTGAACTCCATCAAATAACAATGGTAAGTTGTGTGGCTACTATTTGACACACAATTGACCAATTCAAATGGAGCATAAATCGGTTGGTTTTCGTCATAAGGTTCATTCCCTGAAATAATGTTTTCATTAGGAATGCATTCAAAATGAACAAATAAGTTTAAAGGAAGGCAGTAATATAAGGAGGAGAATGAATAAGTCATGCAAGTTACCAAATTCCTCCACCTCTGCTTCTTCAATGACAATATCAGGAACAAGATTATCTGTCAGAGCTCCAATCTTGTGAAGTTGTTTGCATGCTTCAAGGCATGCATTACTCTTTAAGAGATTTTTATCACCTACATGAATAGGTTTTAGCGGGCAGCTCTTGGGCAGATACAACGTTCCCGTCTCTTTGTCCCACCTTGGAGCTGGTTTAAAGTACCTGAGAGTTCAACCCAGATGAGATAAATGATGAAAAACAAGATAAAAACAAAACAACCAGAATGAAGCAAAGAAATCATATCCGAGGTTCCTAAAATAAAAGAGATCAAACATTTGATAAGGGAAAAAAATGAAATAACTAACCCATCTGCAGGGAGCCGTGAGCAATACAAGTGAATCAAACTAATGCTAGAACTAAGATTTGCAAAGGCATCAGTGCTTGCAACGCGATAAGTTTCCTCATCAAATTGATCACTTTCTAAAGGATCACATGGAAGTGAAGAATGACGTAACGCCTCCTTCCTCATAATATCCCCACTTGCAAGGTATTTCTCTAGTCGAGAACATGTAGCTGAATCCCCACTACAATGTCAGAATAAATTAAAGGAGTTTAGGGAAATTTTACTTTAACTATGTATAGCTTGATAATTAGCACATGTGTAAGTACTACAGCAATAATGATACTGAGAATTGTAAAAAAGGAACTATACCTCTTAACTATTAATAAGTAATCTGAATTTTTCATTCTGGCTCGTCCTCTGGACTGTATAAAACTACACACTGTAGGAGATGGATCAAATCTAATAACTAGATTGCAAGTTTGAACATCTAAACCCTCTTCAAGAATTGATGTTGCAACAATGATGTTAACCTGCACATTCAATTTTGTTGTAGTTAAGACCTGCATTTGGTTATTATAATACAGTGGATTGATTGCTTAAGAAATCATCATACCAAACCCATTTGAAATTCTTCCACAATTTTATTTTGTTTTTTTCTTGACTGATTTTGCAATCCAAATTTGTGTCCAGCAATGAATTTGGTCTTCCAGCTGTTGATTGTTGGAAGTAATGTATTCAATAGATCTTGAAGGACAATGGCTGTAACGACCCTTTGCACAAAAATTATGCATCTTATGTCAGTCAAATCCCTGCAATTGTAGCATAGAAAGTAGATCCATAAAAGAGATTTAATCATCACGATAGCATAAAAAAGCTTACAACATTCAATCAGACAAAAACAATAGCATTATCTATGCCACTGGAACTGAATATACAATCAAAAGGTAAACTAGTTAGAGTAATGAATCTAAAAAAGATTAATAAAGAATGGGGTTAAATATATTATGCCACAGTGCAAAATCTCGGGTACAATAAGATCTTTGTGACAAAATTAATATAGGGTAAAGTGTTCAACGCCCATCCCAATCTGAAGCTAGCACTAACAGGCTTAGATTCCTAAATCTATGCTCGTTTAAGACTCACGTTATATCCCAAACTCTACCTGGTGTCACACAACATTTTAAAACCCAACATTATTTCAACTTTATACACTTTACCCTATATTAATTGAGTCAACATAGTATTGATTGGGACATAATTGAGCTGAAGAATGAATATTGGTGACAGGTAAATATTAGGTTAAATCCATCCAATGAACACCCCTATCCAGAGCTGAAGAATAAAGGAGAAATATGAGACTTCACACTATCTAACCAAGTGACCAATAAGAAACTTAAACCATCTTAACAAGGACAAGGAGAGCTTAGAGGCCAGAACATCCATAAAAATAACCCATATTACATGATTTCAGAACCACATCATAAATCTTTAAAAAGAAACCTGTTCATGATTATAACCTGTACTCAAGGAGAGAGTCAATAAGACAGCAAACTTTGGTGGTCAATAGCCCCATCTCCACATCAGATTTAATATCGTTGCCAATAGACCACTGAGGACCTTAGCAAGAAGAAAGCATTGTGTACAAATTAATTAATGCTAGAAATACAAGTAAAAGAGTTATACTTGAAATTTCACTATTTTTCTCAATGGTTGTAGAATAATTACCGAATGGTAAGTAAGTTTTAAGTGTCTGCACACAAGCCAGAATAAAGTTTTTAACGACTGTATCACCAGAATGTCCCCATGAAAATGATTCGTATTCATTGGATGACAAAGATTCTGCAGCCTGTCACATAAACAAACAGCTGTCGTCAATTATATTGATGAAACCTTGAAGAATCATGAGTCATGAAGTCTGTGCAGAAGAAAGGAGAGAACCTTGAAAGTCAACCAAACACCAAGCTCATCCAGGCAAAACATTAAAGCGCAAAAAATCTTTTCTATTCTTTTTTCTGCAGATTCAGCAGCTGATTTAGTGAAATCTGAACTTCTTAGAGTGAATCCATGCTGAGAAGCAGAATATCCATTGTTAGTAAACTCAAGAAATAATAAACTATGACATAAAGAGAGTAGCACCACAGAAACTCATAGTTCCATTTTTGACACATGGGGATGTTTCTTTTTATTAATTTTTCGAGTTTATATCAAAAGCTGATATCCTTAAATGTACACACCTGCTCTTTTAACATCTTGAGTTTCGATGCTAAGTCTTCAAATAAAGCAAATTGACTTCCACTGTCCCTATAAAACTTGAATTTTGGTGTTGATGATGGTATGAACTCTGCGAGGACATCTTCATTTACACACGTATACACCTTCATTACAAAATAGATGTCATACATAGCAGGACTATATGGTAGCACATCAACAAAAACGAGTAGTAAGCACATGAGAATAAATTATTCCAACCATATAGTCTCATTTCTTCAAATAATTAAAGAAATAACTTTCAAATATAGGTACAGGTTCAAATACCTCTAGGCATGTAAATACATTGGGTCACGAATTGTCACATCTGTTTCCTAAAAACTAGGAAAATAACTGCTAAAAATAACAAGAAAGTATAAAACAAGTTGACATAAATTTAATCTTTTTGTTACTTTCTCACAAAATCTATCACTTGGAGGCTCAATCAATGATAGTCTCTGTACTGTATCTATATACACATGGTTATCTTTAATTACAACAATTATTTATAATTTACACCAAGAATATAGTGGATAACACTCAAACAACACGATAACATGAACAGAAAGAAGAAAGTAAATAAAATTTTACAGCAGAGGGAGAAAAAAAAGGGCAACCTTAGAATGCATTAGTGTAATTAGACTCCGAATATTCTCTGACCAGGATAATTCCGAATTTCCAACTGGATTAAAAAAGAAAAAGAGAAAGGAACTCAACATCAGAGAAAGAAAAAAAATCTGGCAATTCAAGGAGGTACAAATTTTCTCTAAACTGAATACCTTTCGACTTAATTGGAGATGCAGTCATCCCAAAAATTCGAGGGAGATCAGAGACACCTAACTTTAATTGGTGATGATAGAACTCCTGCAAGAGATCAAATCTTACAAAGGTAACTAACAAACTCATGATGCAGATGAATAACAAGCAAAGATCAACTTACAATACATGGTTGTAATTGTCCTCCAAAAAAAAAGTTACAACTCTTATAGAACAAAATAAAATCAGAAAAATCATGATAGTATTGAATAAAGTCAACAATTTAAACTATAGTCTCAAGTAATAAAGTAACACGATCAATGATACATCAAATTTTCAGAAGCCATGCAACAGGTCACACCACCTCACTACATCCATTGAATTTGCTATGATGGGTTTTTTGGTATTACTCTTGGTAGACACACGGCTTTTTGATGCAGAGCATTTAGCTATTATGAATGTTATTGAAATTGTTCATTGAAAGAAACAGTTAAATTTGACGAATGAGAGTGATAGTACAAACCTAGTCCATCATGCATTCACTACTTCTAATATTGTTTCATTAAGACAACCTAGATGGGATTGTGAATAGCACAGTGATGCTAGTGCATACTTGTTTTTAAAAACAACATCAAGTCCTTCTTCAAATTATCTTGGAAAATGCAGTAGTTCAGAGTGCAGATCAATTACTGACTCGGTAAGTTTACTACAATTTATGACAACGACGTATTGAAACCAATGAGATATTTGGAAAAACACAAATATTCAACAAGAGTCACAGTGAAGATGATTCAAAATAAGCCAAAAAGATAACATATATTATCATGATAAAAATTAGTAAGAAATTCAATGACGCAAAACCAGTGAAGAGGAAAGAAGGAGACATATAACACTCACAGTCATGATGCAGGCGTAAGGGTGTTTACCCCTAGCATGATGGCACTCGTCCATTATTAAAACCTTAATCGTGTTCAGTTTGATGAAGCTATGCCTCAGGCAATTCAGCAATATTGCAGGAGTCATGACAAACACCTAAACATTGAAAAGAATTTCTTACAGTAATTACCAACTATCCATGCCGCATATAAAAATAAATTTCAGAAACAGCATACTAAAAGTAACAAATGACTCAATGAATATCATATTCAAGTCGACTGAATAATAGAAAAAAAGAAAGCATTTGTCTTCATACAGCTAAGAACAGCATCTTTCAGTCTTGATAGAAATGCAAAAATCCTCACCTCATGTTTTTCCATTTCTTGTTTCCACGTAGCAGCGTCCCAGAAGTCAACTCCAATGGCTCCATAATACGTTCCCACTTTTAAATCGGTGTGCTTTTTCACGACTTCAGATTGCTAAAGTGAATCAATAACAACAAGTTAAAAAGGCAATGAATACAAAAGGCTAAGAAGCAAAAGTAATGATCCATCACAACACAAGACAATCAAATAATGTATCTCAAATTTGCAAAAGGCATCATCATCACCAGAGAAAAAGTGACATACTTGAGAAACCAACACAACTTGGGGAACCAAGAACACAGCAATAGAAGAAGAAGGCTTTCTCAGATGATGAGCATAGCTGCGAAGAAGCATGATTGCTATCAAAGTCTTGCCGGAACCAGTCTCCAGGTACACTATGGTATTCTCACGCAAAGCATTATCCAATGCTTCAAGTTGATAGCTATCAAAAAACAAAAACCAATCAAAATAAATGAGAAAGAGATTATAAAAACAATAATAATACATCGCACTCAACACTAGAAAAGTTAACAGCAAGATCTGTGTATTAAACTCACCTTCTAGCAAAAGGAAGAACATCACGTGTATTGTTCTGCTGCTGTGTGTTGTCATATATTTCCCCCGCGAGTGCTTCTTCCATGGTCTGTTTGTCTCCTTGATCACCCTGCATTCAAATTCCAGTGAAAGAAAAACACCCCATTAGAGAAACGATCTTCTCCACATCATGGAAGATGCAAAACGGCATAAAAAGTTAAACCCATTACTCAACGAACTGATTAGAATATGGGTAGTGCAAAAGACTCAAGCTTTCCCTCTTAGAAGTTTGAGTGTGTATTTAACAGGTTTTTGGAAACAAATGCAGATACTACTTCTTCCACAAGCAGCTTGGGAGAGAAGGAATGCACACGTTGCAAAAAAAGAAAGGCATGGGGTCGCTTTGACTCTGACTTTAAACCAGTTTGGGAAACAAAAAGCGTCGTAGGACAATAATGAGAAGGGTAATGTGCCACTGTTTTCACTGACACGTCAGAGAGCAATATTTGGTTTAGCATTTTTTTTACTGTTTGGTATAAATAATGGTCGTGTCTTGACCACAACAGAGAGAAATATTTCTTCTTTGACAGTTTTCAGAAATTCAAAGTTGAATAATGACTACCTCTCTATTTTCGTCACTGTCTTCTCTTTTTCTTTTTTCCCGTCGTGATGGTATCGAGTGTGGATTCATGATTAAATGGTTAAATGAGAATTGTATCTGAAGACAAAATTTGGAAAAATAGAATAAACACAGAGAGTATGATGAGAAAACTTTGAAATTTAAGCACGAGAAATAAAATACATGATAAATTAAATTTATGTTTTTAGCAATTCAAATTCATATCTCAATCTTTAGAAAATAAGATAAAATATATTGTCACTTGTGTTTTTTTATCTAGTCATGTCTTGTTTTATTATTTTCTCTTTTTTCTTCTATACCAAGTCAAAAACAAATCTATTTATTGATTATCTATTTCTTTTATTCATCATTAAATTTATCTAATTTATTCATTACAAAAGATATATATAAAATAATATCAGATCCACAAATAAACAATTAATCATCCATTTATTATCTATCAAGGTTTTTTTCTATTAATAAGTAGTGAGCGAAAATTAATTTAACCAAATTTTTTTCCTTCTTAAAAATTCAAAAACTATTTTCTAAAGTATTAGTTCAAAATATATTTTTCACTTTCTTAAAATATTTTTTTTATGTATAGATTAGATATCCATCCAACAGAATCTGTTAGTGGACGGATTGGATCGCATCTTTATTAATAAAAAAATTGAATTGAATTGAATTGAATATTTAAGTGATCAAAATAGATAAATAAAAAATTTATTCAAATTATTATAATTGGGAATAAAATCTATCATGTTAAGTTTTTTATCTTTAATCTATATTTATATATAAAAATATAAAAAAAAATTTCCTCTTTTATGTCCACATTTCATAATTTTAACTTTACCCTTTACAATATAATTATTTGTTAAATTTTTAAAAATTAAGGGTTACTTTTATAAATATTTATAAAATTATTTACTACTTTTATAAATTTTTATAAAATTATTTACTTATCTCATTCTTTTTTTTTTCCTATTCATCAACAATTATTTTTTCATATTTTTTACTTTATTTTCGGTATATAATTTTATTTTGTTTATTAACTTAATAACATTACAATATCATTTATTACTAATGTAATATCATGCATAT
>Ga0209389_1006411_pt1 | contig 10213 bp, 13 predicted proteins | sample CowpearedBW_FD_187526 | JGI IMG/M metagenome (GOLD analysis project Ga0209389, IMG submission 187526) | Root nodule microbial communities of legume samples collected from California, USA - Cow pea red BW (SPAdes) (version 2) | ecosystem: Host-associated > Plants > Roots > Nodule | place: USA...
CTGTTATTCGTTCATACATGATGATTAATTGCATCTTTGGTACACCAATCCCCCAGTCTTTGCCGGTATAGCTATAGCGGCAAAGGATGAGAAGTGTGTTTGGCTAGGCCGGCTAGGTGTGGTACACCAGTCCCCCAGTCTTTAAGTGTGATGAACAGTGTTAAGGCGTGGTATCTGAATAGGTTTGTGGCAGGTGTCAAATGTCTAATCGAAGGGGTTTTGCGCCGTCATTATTAAGGGTTGTGACCTTTGGTGTGCATTGTGATGCTTCATATGGGATGTGACTTTTGGCAGGAAGAAGTTGAGTCGTTTGGAATCATTGCTTATAAATGTGGATTGCGTGGAGAGATTGTTTTTGTTGGCTCATTTGTAAGAATTCTGAAATCATAGATCTGCGTGCGTTAGAATTGTCTTATTAGTCTCTTGTATCTGCCGACATCTTTCATTCTCAAAAGGTATGTCTAGTACTAATGATAGTGTGTCGTTGTCATCGTCAAGTAGGGGGAGTGTGCGGTCTAGAGAGGATGTAGGTAAGCATCTTGAGGGGGGGAGTGTTAGCCCAATGGCTGTGGTGGGGAGAATTCCTATGGAGATGATAACTGAGGTGAGGGAAGACCCTCCCGAAGAGATAGCGGAAAGTAGCTGGCCGGCAAAAGCCGGTTACGATTGGGTTGCGGCTGATATTCTAAACCAGTCGTCATTGTTCCGATGGTCCAGGTTGCTGAACTCATGGCTGAATTGTACTCCTGTCATTGCAAGGGATGTAGACTGTGATATAGTGTCGTTGGAGCGAGTGAGCGTTGTTGAGCGCGTTTGCCATGGGCAAGAAGGAGCTGCCGACAAGTTTTTTTATATGTACATGTGCCATTTTTCACAACTGTATGTTTAGTTGCCGTTAAACAACTTTGCTATGGGGATACTTCGCCTATTAAATGTAGCGCCTACCCAACTGCATCCGAACAACTGGCATACTTGCAGGCCTTCTATGTCCTTTGTCAGTCGTTGTATCTAAAGCCGTCTCCCCTTGCCTTTTTATACTTTTACGACACAAGGCCCAGACAACCGACAACATGGCTATCCTTGGTGAGCAGGCCGAGCATAAGTAGGTTGGATGCATTTACGCAATCGTTCAAACACTTCAAAGATGGGTTTTTCAAAGTGGTGGTGAAGGAGGGAGGGAGGTCGCATTTCCTCAACGTAGATAGGAGTACCAAATTCTCTTTTAGTTGGACTAGTAACCCCTGGCGGTGTGAGGACATGAATACCGATGAGTTGTCGGCTGCGGATAGGGAGGTGGTGGAGGTGCTGATGAAGTTTACGGATAGGCTGCCCACTAAGGGCTTAGTTAGGGTTTATAATTCGGTTCATCTGATAATTGATATTGAAGGTATCTGTTTGTGATTTCAACTGTTTCAATGTGTCTAAGTTAACTAATCAAACTTTGGTGTGTTCAATGCAGGACATATGACTCAGGTTGGTAAGAAGAATTTGACCCTTTTCCAAGCGCTAAGGAAGGAGAAGGCGGTTAAAGCAAAAGCGGCTGGAAACACTGAGGTCCCAAATTTACAAGAGTCATTGGTGGAGGTGCATGTACATGACGGCACCAAGAGGAAAGTCGAGTTGCCGGCTAGGCCTGGCAGAGGCAAAGATGTTAAGAAGGTGAAGGCTACCTTGTTGGGCAGGGGTCGTCTAGCGGCGCGAAGGGCGCCGGAAGCCGGTTTGATTGAGCTGCCAGAAACGTCCATTAGGAAGGATATTAAGATTAATATGACGGAGACGCTGATTAACTCCATTGATAGTATGGAGTTGGACCACCTAGTGAGGACGATGATGGAATTTACCAGCAAGGCTCTAATATTGGGTCGCCGAGTTGGGTCTTTGTACCGAAGGTAGCTGAAGGAAGGGAACCGTCAGAAGTTGAAGGAGCTGCAAGGGAAGGTTGATAAGTTTGCGGAAGAAAATGCTGCATGGGAGAAAGAGAGGGAAGAGTGGAAGGAGGAGAAAAAAAGGTTGAAGACCTAGAAGGTTCGCTACTTGGACTCAGAGGAGAAGTTTAAAGGGAGAATAGCCGACCTTGAGGCAGACTATGATGAGTTGAAAGAGAAACATGAAGGGGTAGAAGTCGAGCTCAAGGACTTGAAAAGTTGCATCATTCAAGAGCATATCAATGGGTTTCAGAAAGGGGTGAGGCAGGCAGCCTTCTTCTGCAAGGAGGTTGATATGACAGATCCAAGGTTTGATGTGAACAAAGATGTAGTGGATGGCCAGCTAATCCATGAAGCCGAGAGCAGCCCTGAAGAGGAGGTGGAGAAGGCCATGGCAGATGAAGAAGCGAATGCGGGGGTGACCGTGGAGGGTGAAGGCGACAAGGCGGCTTAGGATATAGTTTTATGATTTCTATTGCTAATAAATCCTAAGTTTGTAATAACCCGTACAATATTTTTCACTGCTTTTGAATGTGATGCATATTTGTGGATATATTTGTTATGGTTTTTTGACGATAGCATACATGATAGGAACGCACTTATTTGGTAATGTTGTTATGCGTGCTATACGCTATGTTTTATGTCTATTTATCTGGATATGTGTTATTGTTATCATTTGTTTGGTTAATGGGAGTAGACGACCCAGACCGCTTACTTGTGGTAAGGAAGGGGAATGAAAAACGAAGTTAACATTAAGTTAAGGGTGTTCGACCCAGGCTGCTTACTTGTGGTACAAGTGGGGAACGAAAAACGAAGTTAACATTAAGTTAAGGGTGTTCGACCCAGGCCGCTGACTTGTGGTAAGGGTGAGGAACTAAAAGCGAAGTTAACATTAAGTTAAGGGTGTTCAACCCAGGCCGCTTACTTGTGGTAAGGGTGGGGAACTAAAAACGAAGTTAAAGATAAATGCGAGGAGTAGACGTGAGGTTAAGAACCCTTTGTTTTATTCATGAGATTTGGGGTGCCTCGTTAAAAACTCCCTGGCCAAAACCCTCCTTAGGGAAAAAAGACCAGGTGAGGAAAAAGAGTACACCCAAGGTTACAAGTATTCGGTACAGTACATGTCTTTAACTGAAATAAAACTTGAGATGGAACACATTCCATGTATTGGGTATCTCTTCCCCTGATAATTGTTCAAGCTTATACGCTCCTTCTCCAGCATCTTCACGTATTCGGTATGAGTCGTCCCAATTGGCGGAGAACTTGCCATCCTTCTTTCTTGCACGGCTGGCCATTCTCCAAACTAAGTCTCCCTTCGCAAACGATCTTGGGTGTATATTCACATTATATTTTCTGGCCGCTCTCTGTTTGGCAGCTAAGTTGCGTATCTAAGCTTTTTCTGTTAACTCGGGTAGGAGGTCGAGGTGGGTGCTCATGTTTTGGTGATTTTGAACTGGGTCGTACAGTTCACAGCGCATAGATGGTTCGCCAATTTCAACTGGTATCATGACGTATGCGCCATATACTAGGCTGAACGGAGATTCATTTGTTGCTGATTGAGGGGTACACCTGTAGGCCCATAGCACTTCCACTAATTCTTCTGGCCATCGGCCCTTGGCATTGTCCAACCGTTTACGCAATTCTACTAGTATAACCTTGTTTGCTTCCTCGACCTGTCCATTGGTCTGTGGGTGTTCAACATAGCTGGTTACATGTTTGATGCCTAGGCCGGTATAGAATTTAGCGAGTTCTTTGTCTATGAATTGTTGACCATTGTCGGTGATGATTGTGTGCGAGACGCCATAGCGACATATAATATCTTTCCAAACGAATTGTTGGACTTGTTGGGCGGTAATGGTGGCTAATGGTTTGGCCTCTATCCACTTGGTGAAGTAGTCGACGACTACTATAAGGAATTTTACTTAGCCTTTTCCAGGGGAAAAAGGGCTGAGAATGTTCATTCCCCACTTTGCGAAGGGCCACGGGGATAGTATATAATGGAGCTGTTCTTACTTTTGATGGATGAGGTTGCCATGTTTCTGGAAGGGTATGCATCTTTTGACCAAAGCGTGGCAATCGGCCTCCATGGTCGGTCAGAAGTAACCGGCGCGAAGGATTCTGGTATTCATGGTGCGTGCGCCTGAATGATAGTCGCATATGCCTTCATGTAATTCTTTGATGATGTACTGGGTTTGCTCTACGGTGACACATTTGAGAAGTGGTTGACTGTATCCTCGCTTGTATAAGTCATCGCCTATCATCGTGTACCTGGCGGTTTTAGCTAGCCAACTCTTGTCAACGTCAGGGGGGGTTACCAGTTCGGAGGTATTGGATGTATGGAGTTGTCCAGTTGTCGGCTTCGTGTTGGGTTAGGGTATGACAAGTGTTTGTTATGGAAGGGGCGGATAGCGTTTGTTGTAAGAGTGATCAGTGGCGGCTTTTTAGCTTAGTGCTGGCTAGTTTGGACAATATGTCGGCTCTGACGTTTTCGGATCTGGGGTTGTGTTGGATGCAGACTTTTTCAAAAGCGGATTGGATGACTTTTCGGACTAGGTGATAGTATTGTAAGAGGCTAGGGTCTTTGGTCTAGAATTCATCATTTAGATGGCCCACTATAAGTTTGGAATCGGTTTTGCATGTGAGCGATTTGACATCGACCTCGCGGGCGAGGGATAGGCTGGAGAGGATGGCTTTGTATTCGGCTTGGTTGTTGGATGTTCTGAAGGCGAAGTGGAGGGATTTTTCAATGAGGATGTCGTTGGGGCCTTCTAGGACGATGTCGGCACCTGTCCCTTTTGGGTTTCAAGAACCATCAACGTAAAGTATCCACTAGTCCTCTTAAGGGGTTTGCTAGAGATCATTGACAAAGTTTAGGAGGCATTGAGCTTTGATGGGGCTGTGGGGTTCATAACGGATGTTAAACTCGGATAATTCGATGGCCCAAGACGACATGCGACTCGCAAGGTCCGGTTTCTAGAGTATCTTCTGGATAGGGTAATCAGTTTTGACGATGATGTTGTGGTTTTGAAAATAGGGACGTAGGCGTCGCGCTGTGTGTACCAGGGATAGGGCTAATTCTCCACCATCTGGTATCTAGTTTCGGGATCCTGCAAGGTTCGGCTGACAAAGTATACAGGGTGTTGAGTGCCATTGACCTCCTGAACCAGTGTGGCGCTTACGGTGTGATCCGTAGTGGTGATATAAACGAGTAGGGGCTGATGAGTGTCCGACTTATGGAGGATGGGTGGTGAAGTGAGGGTGTTTTTTAGTTTTTGGAAAATTTGTTCACATTTTTCGTTCCATGAGAACTTGGCCAATTTCTTTAGTAGTTGAATAATGGGTTATGTTTGTTCGGCCAATTTGGGGAGGAAGCGAGAGATGGCGGTTAGTCGGCGAATGAGGTGTTGCACTTCTTTGACACTGTTGGGGCTTCGCATTTCAATGATGGCATTACATTTCTCGGGATTAGCCTCTATGCCGCATTGTGTGAGCATGAAACCAAGGAATTTACCACGATCGACGCCAAAGACGCACTTTTCGGGGTTGAGGCAGAGGTTGTATTGTCGTAATGCAGAGAAGACAGTGGACAAGTCTTGAGCGTGCTGTTGATGATTCGAGGATTTGATGACCATATCGTCGACGTATACCTGACACATTTACCCATTATGTGGTTGAAGACCTTATCCATCAGCCGTTGATACGTTGCTCCAGCGTTTTTAAGGCCGAATGGCATGACTTTCTAGAAGTAGTTGACATCGTCTGTAATGAAGGCGGTTTTGTTCATGTCGAATGTGGCCACGAGAATCTGGTTATAACCAGAGTATGCATCAAGAAAACTGAGAACTTTGTTATCGGCTACACCGTCAACTAGCTGGTCAATGTTGGGTAAGGGGTAGACGTCCCTAGGGCAGGCTTTATTGAGATCCGTGTAATCGACGCACATGCGCCACTTGCCATTAGCTTTCTTGACCAAAACCACATTGGAGAGCCAGGTGGTGTAGTGGGCCTCTTCGATAAATCCTACATTGAGTAACTTGTCGGCTTCAGCCTTGGCCGCTAATCGGCGTTCTTAACCAAGCTTACACTTTTTCTGGGAGACATATCTGGCCTCCTTGTAAATGGAGAGTTTCTGAGATGCGACTTGAGGGTCAACGCCGAGTAAGTCGGTGGCTGACCAGGCAAAGAGGTTTGTGTTGATGATGAGGGTGGGTGTAAGGATGTCGCACTGTTCGGGTTGTAAGCCAGTGCCGAGTTTGATGGCGCGTCTATTAGGGAGTTCCAGTGGTGTAGTTTCTTCGACCGACTCGAGGTGGGCATCCCAGCCTACTCTAGGGTCCAGATCATCTCCAGATAAGGCTATGTTAGAGTCGGGTGGTCGTTCAATATGGTTGGTTTGAAGGATGGGAAGTTGTGGGCGTAGGCTGGCCATGTAGCATTCGTGCGCAAGCCGCTGGTCGTCGTGGATGGTAAGGATGTTGCCAGATGGGGATGGAAATTTCATGGCCAGATAAGGTGTGGATACGACTGCGCCAAGAGTGTTGAGGGATGGTCGGTCGAGGAGGACATTATAGGATGTGGGCGTGTCAACGACGAGGAAACAGATAGGGATTGTCTTGGTTTGAGCGCCATCGCGAAAAACGGTATGGAGGTCAATGTAGCCACGGGTGGAGACATTTTCCCCTTAGAATCCATATATGGGCTCATCGTATGGAACCATGGTGGTGGTGGGGAGCTGGAGTTTCTGATACGTTGCCCAATAAAGGATGTCGACAGAATTGCCTTGGTCAATGCAGACTTTCTTGACGGTGGTTTTGCTAGTGGCGGATCCACCTCATCCGCCAGAAAGAGACACCTCCGTCATATGCAATCTATCAACCACATCACCCATTCCCATCACAGACGACGCATGCCCCCCATAACCTTCACGGATGACGATTTTTATGGCCTTGATCACCAGCAAGATGACCCTATGGTCATCACCGTCGAGATAGAAAACAACGTCGTCAAGAAAGTCCTCATTGACCAAGGCAGTTCCGTCGACATCCTCTATTGGGCAACATACCAGAAACTCCAACCAACCAACACTGCCATGGTCCCATACGATGAGCCGATATATGGATTCTCCGGGGAAAAGGTTTCCACCTACGACTACATTGACCTCCATACAGTTTTTTGCGATGACGCCCAAACCAAGACAATTCCTATCTGATTTCTTGTCGTCGACGCGCCCACACCTTATAATGTCCTCCTCGGTCGACCTTCACTCAACACTCTTAGCGTTGTCGTCTCCACCCCTCATCTGGCCATGAAATTCCCATCCTCATTCGGCGACATCCTCACCATTCATGGCGACCAACGCCTCGCACGTGAATGTTACATGGCCAGTCTACGCCCACAGCTTCCCATCCTTCAAACCAACCATATTGAACGACCACCCAACTCTGAAATATCCTTATCTAGTGATGATCTAGACCCTAGAGTGGGTCGGGATGCCCGCCTCAAACCGGTCGAAGAAACCATCCCCTTGGAGCTCCCTAATGGTCGCACCATTAAACTCGGCACTGGATTACAACCTGAACAGCGCGACATCCTCACACCCACCCTTATCAACAACACAGACCTCTTTGCTTGGTCAGCTGCCGACTTACCCGGAGTTGACCCTCACATTGCATCCCACAAGCTGTCCATTTACAAGGACGCCCGATATGTCGCCCAGAAAAAATGCAAGCTTGGCGAAGAACGACGATTAGCGGCCAAGGTCGAGGCCGACAAGTTGCTCAATGCAGGGTTTATCGAAGAAGCCCACTACACCACTTGGCTCTCCAACGTGGTTTTGGTCAAGAAAGTCAATGGCAAGTGGCGGATGTGCGTTGATTACACGGATCTTAACAAATCCTGTCCTAGGGATGCTTACCCCTTACCCAATATTGACCAACTTGTCGACGGTGCAGCCAGAAACAAGGTTCTCAGTTTTCTTGATGCATACTTCGGTTATAACCAAATTCCCATGGTCACATCCGACATGAACAAAATCGCTTTCATTACAGACGACGTCAACTACTTCTACAAGGTCATGCCATTCGTTCTAAAAAATGCAGGGGCGACCTACCAATGATTGATGGACAAAGTCTTCAACCATTTAATGGGCAAATGTGTCGAAGTATACGTTGACGACATGGTTGTCAAATCCCCAAGCCATCACCAACACGCTCAGAACCTATCCGCAGTCTTTTCCGCATTAAGACAGTACAACCTCCGCCTCAACCCCGAAAAATGCGTTTTCGACATCGACCGCGGTAAATTCCTCGGATTCATGCTTACATAACATGACAAACAGGCTAACCCCGAAAAGTGCCCAGCAGTATCAAAGAAGTACAACGCCTCATAGGCCGACTAACCGCCATCTCCCGCTTTCTTCCCAAGCTAGCCGAGCAAACCCAACCTATCATTCAGTTGCTCAAAAAATCGGCCAAGTTCACGTGGAATGATGATTGTGAATAAGTCTTTCAGAAGCTAAAAACCACCCTCACCTCACCACCCATGCTCCATAAGCTGGACACTCATCAACCCTTACTGGTCTACATCACCACCACAGATCACACCATAAGCACCGCACTGGTTCAAGATGTTGGTGGCACCCAACACCCTGTTTACTTCGTCAGCAGAACCTTGCAAGATCCCAAAACCAGATACTAGATGGTGGAAAAATTAGCCCTATCCCTGGTACACGCAGCCCGACGCCTACGCCCATATTTCCAAAATCATAACATTATCATCAAAACTAACTACCTTATCCAGAAGATATTGCAGAAACCAGACCTTATGGGGCGGATGTCGTCTTGGGCCATTGAGTTATCCGAATTCAACATTCGCTACGAACCTCACGGCCCCATCAAAGCTCAATGCCTCCTAGACTTTGTCAACGATCTTCAACGAACCCCTGAAGAGGACCAATTGACACTTTATGTTAATGGTTCATCAAACCCAAAAGGGGCAGGTGCCATCATCGTGCTAGAAGGCCCCAACGATATCCTCATCAAAAAATCCCTTCACTTCGCCTTCAAGACGTCTAACAACCAAGCCAAATACGAAGCCATCCTCGCCGGCTTATCCCTCGCCCGCGAGGTTGGTGTCAAATCAGTGATGTGAAAAACTGATTCCAAGCTTACCGTGGGTCATCCAAATGATGAGTTCCAAATCAAAGATCCTACCCTCCTACAATATTATCACCTGGTCCGGAAAGTCGTCCAGTCCGCCTTCGAACAAGTCCACATCCAACACATCCCTAGATCCAAAAACGTCAAGGCCGACATATTAACCAAATTAGCCAGCACCAACCTAAAAAGCCGCCACCGATCATTATTGCACCAAACGTTATCCGCTCCTTCCATCACACACACTTTCCATACCCTAACCCAACACCAAGCTGACAATTGGACAACTCCCTACATCCAATACCTCTAAACCGGTAACCCCTCACCTAATGCTGATAGGAGTTGGATAGCTAAAGCCGCCAGGTACACGATGATAAGCGATGACCTATACAAACAAGGATATGGTCAACCACTTCTTAAATGTGTCACTGTAGAACAAGCTCAGTACATCATCAAAGATTTACATGAAGGTATATACGGCTACCATTCTGGCGCACGCACCATGACCACTAGAATCCTTTGCGCCGGTTACTTCTGGCCGACCATGGAGGCCGACTGCCACGACTTTGTAAAAAAATGCATACCCTGCCAAAAACTTGGCAACCTCATCCACCAAAAACAATCACAGCTCCACTGTATACTATCCCCGTGGCCCTTCAAAAAGTGGGGAATAGACATCCTTGGCCCTTTCTCCCCAGGCAAAGGCCAATTAAAATTCCTGATAGTAGCCGTCGACTACTTCACCAAGTGGATAGAAGCCAAACCATCAGCCATCATTACAGCCCAACAAGTCCAACAGTTCGTCTGGAAGGATATCATATGCCGGTATGGCGTCCCATATACAATCATTACCGACAATGGCCGACAGTTTATAGACAAACACTAACACAAAAAAGCCTTTTAACGTCCGACATTTTCGACCTTTGACGTCTGCCCAAACACCGACGTCGTATCGGGTGACGTCAAAATAACGTCGGAAAAATAGCAGACGTCACTTGACGTCGGTCTTTTAGGAGTCCGACGTTATCCAACGTCGGGGCTAGTAACACAGACGTCAATTTTCGCGCTAAAATGAGGGAAAAACCTGAGCAGTTTAACGTCTGTCAGAGCCCGTCAGACGTTAAATAACGTCGG
>Ga0209389_1006417_pt1 | contig 10211 bp, 8 predicted proteins | sample CowpearedBW_FD_187526 | JGI IMG/M metagenome (GOLD analysis project Ga0209389, IMG submission 187526) | Root nodule microbial communities of legume samples collected from California, USA - Cow pea red BW (SPAdes) (version 2) | ecosystem: Host-associated > Plants > Roots > Nodule | place: USA...
TACATATGATGCTTAAGTGAAAATATGTTAGCAAAAGTGTTGAAAAATATGTTACCCCATTAATATTTTTGAGGGGAAGGGGAAGAAGTATTTTTTAAGTCAGCTCCAAGGTGTTGCATTACTATATTGTTCGGTTATGGGCTTAGTAGATGGCAGGTTGGTACTGAGTTTGGGTTTTTCTTCCTGCACCCCAATTTTTCTTCTTGCACCTCTAAGTTTGACTATGAAGACCATTATGTCCTTAAAAAAAAAATATAAACTAAATATCTTCGTAGTCAGCACCCCCAAGAATGAAAGTCGATAACACCGGTTTCTGAAAGCTGGTTACACCAGATTTTGAAAGCCGGTAACACTGGATCCTATAGTTTAATAAAAAACTTTGTGACATACTACAACCATGACGAAATACTATAATCTAAAAAGATAAAGATTATAGATGAGTATGAGATAACGAAACTCATCTTGTCCTGCCCCCTTGTCATCCCTAATAAAGATCAACATCTGCCACAAACATTTCGATCTCCTCAACTACTCTTCACACTTCTTCACAACCATCATCTGTTATCTAATGGAAGTGTTATAATGATTATGTAAATAAAGTTACTTACTCGTAGCCTGTCTAATGACTTTGTTCTTCTGGGTATGTGTATATCATCTGGGATGTCATCGCAACGTCGGGTACATGTGAACCAATGCAACAACTCTCCATGCAATCCACTACATGTTGTAAGATCTTTGAACAACAATAGATACGAGACATTGATGTATGTTTCACTCTTGTCCGCAAAAATTGTGTACCCAATAAGATCCAACAAGTAAACTCGTGTGGAATACCCCTAAAACCTAAATCAATGGTGCCACAGTACCAACAATATCTGAGTGGACAATAGGACAAAATTATCCCATTATAGAAACATGAACATGTGATCTTAATAACTAAGTAAGGAAGTATCATATGGATTTTGAGGATATTGAAGTCCTTCTTGGCACTCCTATTTCACTTCTTCGAGAACTTGTGGCTTGTTAACAAGGGCTCAGGGTCGCCAACCATGAACAAAAAAAAAACAAAAAAATTAAAATAGTCTAAACAAAGTCTAAACAAAATTTTGTAAACTAGTACACCCGCATCTGAAAATCGACAACACCGGATTCTGAAAATCAGTAACATCGGTTTCTGAAAGCCAGTAACATCAAGTTCTAAAAGTCGGTAACTACAAACCAAAAGGGTAGTATTGAAATTATAAAAAAGTTGGGAGTGCATAAAGAAAAACCCCTGGGCTTTTTGCTATCCTTGATTGGCTACAAGCTCATAAAGCCTAATAAACAGTGAAAGCCCAAAAGCTGGGGGTCACTTTATACTGGACTTAGTGTTTTATCGAAAATTATTAAATTATATAAATAATTATGCTTTTTGGGAAATTAAAAAAAGCAATATTAGTTAAAAAAAAAACTTATCAAACATATCTTAGTGTTTCCTAGTTAAATGATTAAATTATATAAATACTTAATTCTTTTTAGGTCTACTAAAACCGACGGTTCTTTCCTTGCCTTTAAACTTTATTTAGAAAACAATTTGTACGCGTAAATCTAAACGTTATTATAACGAGATATACGTGTCTCTGTCAAAGTCAATCATTAAAAAAATATATATATTACTATTGATTTTTTTTTTCTGAAAACGAAATAAAAATATTAACCACCTTTAAATATGAGTTATTTATATAACAAAACTTATCTAACATAAAACCTTAAAATTAAGTATCAGCATATTTATTTATTTATTTTATATATTACTCAAGATTTCTATTCATTTTTGGATCTCTAATATGATGTACTTCCTAGTTAAAGTGATCTTTGTTTCACATAATTATTTTGTTAATAATTTTGGTCATGTATATATATATATTTCATTATTAGATATCATCTCTTACAACTTTTATTCTCTCTCTGTTTACATCATGTTGTGTTGAAGATTGTGGAATTGATCTTCCCAGTTTCTAAGTGTCTCTAGCTCCTTCTTGTCTCTTTACATGTGTGTGTTTTAAGTTTTTGTGACATGGCACTTGTGTAAATTTAGTCAAAGAAGTGTAATCCTAGATCTCCCTATCAGATATCAGAATCTATGTACCTTATCTTCTTGTACTGTTCCACTCGTCAACATTTTATTTTTCACCCCACAGATCTTTCTTTTGTCTCCTGCCACACTCTTCCTCCCTGGGATGCTGATGGCCTCCACACTCACTTTCCAAACACTTTCAATTGTTCCTAACAAGCCACACCATCATCATTCAACAAAACTTCATCCACTTCCTCTAATCTCTTCAAGATTCAATCTTTCAAAAGATCCTCCCATTCTACAAAAAGTATTGGATCAATCCAGCAATGTTCTCAAAACTGTCCCTCTTTCCCTCACATCACTCACACTCTCCTTCTTGTTAGACCAAAAGGTAAGGAATATGTATGATCACTCACACTTGTTCTTCTTAAAAGGGTTATTTTGTTGTGTCTCACTCTGTGGCATGATTGTTGTTGAGACAGGATGTGGCACTTGCTGTTGATGGAGAATTTGGGGTATTCGAGGGAAGAACATTTGCTCTCATACACCCAATTGTGATGGCTTCTTTGTTCTTGTATACCTTGTGGGCAGGATATTTGGGGTGGCAGTGGAGGAGAGTGAGGACTATTCAGAATGAGATCAATGAGCTCAAGAAACAACTCAAACCTACACCAGTCACTGCAGAAGGTACACCAGTAGAAGTGCCACCATCACAAATTGAACTCAAAATTCAGCAACTCACAGAGGTATATATATATCCTTGCCTTTGTTTCCATTGTTATCTTTCTACTTTCATTAGTTTTCACAATTGCAATAGCAGAGAAACTTGGTATTTAGTTTTTTCAATTTTTTACAAACTCTTATGTTTGTGGGATAGTTCTGTGTTTATAACTGAGTGTTATGGAATTGGAGCTTATATATCTAGACACCTACCAGAATTGATTCTAGTTCTTAAAATGAGTTGCAAATATTGAAGTGAAGTAACTGTTTGTTGTTTTAGTTTTGATATGGAAGAACTGAATCTGATTCAAACACTTGAAAGATTGGTGAATTATTAGTACCTAATTCATTGGCTTCTAAAATTCAGGAGAGGAAAGAGCTGATCAAAGGCTCTTACAGGGATAGGCACTATAATGCAGGATCCATACTTCTTGGATTTGGGGTGCTTGAAGCTGTTGGTGGAGGATTGAACACGTGGATTAGGACAGGAAAGTTATTTCCAGGTCCACATCTGTTTGGAGGAGCAGGTAAAGGTTTAAATTTGCAAATGATGATGAAATTAATCAACGAAAAGTGATTTAGAAGAGTTTGATGGCAGAATTGTTAGGGTTCTTATGTGAATGTGAATGGTACTGGAATATTGTGGTTGATGTTGGTATGGAAATTGATGGTTAGGGAAATTTATTGAGCAGGTATTACAGTGTTATGGGCACTTGCAGCAGCTTTGGTTCCACCAATGCAGAGAGGGAGTGAAACAGCTAGAAGTCTTCACATTGCGTTGAATACGTTAAACGTGCTGCTATTTCTGTCACAACTTCCCACAGGATTTGACATCTTACTGAAAGTGTTTGAGTTCACAAAATGGCCTTGAATGTTCTCCATTTTGCAATACCAAAATCATATTTTATGATCACACTTTCTTTTAATGTGTGTTTAATCAAAGTGAAGGAGACGAACATAATTGTCATTGTTAATAATCGAGAAATCTTGTTTTTTTTTTTCACATGCAGGCAAATTTGTCTTTGATTTTATGAAAATGGACAAATTTTTAAAAAATTACGAAAATAAGCAAATCGTGCAGTCTCTAAAAGAAAAATTGTACACCTCTTCTACGTTTTTTTTTGAATCGGACGGTCAAAAAGTCAAATTAAGAATGGTGTAGGTGTCACACATTTTTAAAAGTTGAAATCGTGTGGAGGTTAACGATTTCAAAATGTAATCGATTACAAAGTGTTCATAATCGGGGATTGATTAAAGGGATGTACAAATTCAAAAGGAAAAAAGTGTGGGAGGTGCGCATTTTCTTTATTAGAAAACATGTGACATTTTCAATTATTTTAATTGCACTCCCATTTTCCCTTCCAAAATTCATCTAACAACTTTATTTGTGGTACGTGAACAACATATGTGCATTATTGGTCAAGCTATACAGGTCTTAATCTTATACCAGATCCCTTCAAATAAGGCGTAAGGTTTTCGAACAACCATCCACTACAAGGATCCATAACGAAATGGATCAACCAAATCTGGATAAACAAAAAAAATGTTTTTACTATTGTATTAAAGGTCATCATAGGGGTCCTAATCATTGTCGATATGAACATTGGTTCCTATGATGACTTTCGATACAATAGTGTTATAATCTTAAATAGAAAAAAGATTAGAATGATGTCATATGTCATAATCAATCAAGTGAAAATTAATTTTTCATGTTGATGATAGTTATGAAGGTTTAATGGTCTTGTAATGTTTAATTACGTTACAATTGATATATCGGTTTAGACACGTTGTTGGTCAATAATGATACGAATTCAATTAATACATTGTACTAGTTTAACTACCATGTGAAAGCATAGAATAAGTGTATCCCACATAAAGGTATATATATTTTGTTTAAATACTGTAATTGCTATATTCTAAATGTAAAAGACTACTGTCATAAACATTTTAAAAACCTATATGGTTTATTTATTTTTATAGAACTATAGTTTTTTCTTTCTAAATAAGACATGCAACTTTTAGAAAAGCAGTTAGTTAGAAGGTGTGAGGAACTGTTCGAGAAGGAAATGATCCACTTTTAAATGTGTGGAAGTATAAATGCAATGCAAGCACACTTTTAGGAATGAATTCTGAGATAGGGTAGAGAGATTCTTCTGTCTCCAAATGAAAAGCTTCAATCTTCAACACTCAACGGTGGTTTCTGTTTTCATCAACATTATTACTAATATTATATATAAACAGTATATATGCCAAGTTTCTACCGAATAAATACTCAACCAAATATAAAATATACAAAGTCAAGCCTTTATCATAAAATATGTTTTAAACTTTGAAAATAATTCTCACTTAAAAAATGAGTGAAGTCTTACATACATTAAACCTATTACCAGACACGCACAACCGTTGACATTTTTGTGTTGCAGAAATGGGATATACTGTGGAAGTTGGCCATGAATGCATCTCGAAAAGGAACGAATACAACTGAGCTAACATTAACTTTAATATTTTCAACTGTGTTTTTTTCTCTTTTCACTTTTGTCGATGTCGTCATCTAGCAAGTTAATAACAGACTAAAATATTATTTTGATTTCTTGCGCTTTTGGCAATTGACACTTTAATTTTTTATGCTTTGGAATTTGTCCGTTGGTTTTTTAGTTTTTTAAATTCTTTAAAATAGTATTTTTCTTGTCCATTATACACTATCCCAATTACAATTTTTCATTTTAAAATAATTGATTCTTCTGTAACAGTGATTGAAAATTGTCAAAATACTTAAATAGTTATCATAATAAAGTAAATTACTGTTTTCTAATGTAAATATAATGACAATTATAATGTTTGTTTTTTTTTATTAGCAATACAATAAATATTAATGGGATTTGGATCTCTTCTAACCATTTTATAAAAACATTAAAAAAAGAAGGTTTGATTACTAAACAAAAAACATGTAGGGGTGACAATGTGACCTTATTCAACAAATCGATATATTCAGTCTGCTGACCCGCAAAAGTTTAGTCCACATCTCACGCGGAATATGATGAGCTGACCCGCGACTCGCATAAAAAAAACTTGCACTTGTTATGTTTGCTACTTTCTTTCTGAACTTCTGCATGTACATTCCAAATTTTTGTAAGAGTGAAAAAGACAACTATTTTTCTAAATGTGTTAAAATTAGAAGAATTCATCATGCATGTTAAAGTACGAATCTAAATATGATGAAAATGTTGGATTATTAATTTATTATTCAACTCCCCAAAGTCTTTGCTTAATTTTATGAACTTGTTAAAGTTTAAGTTTTTAATTTGTAGAACATTGAAAACTTTATTATAAGAAATAAAAAAAAAAAAAAACTGGTCAGCCCGCAGACTTGCATGTCAAAACCTATGCAAGGCGGATCGGACTTTTGAGCCTGCATTTTCAAAGAGGGGTGGACTAGTCCGACAAACATTTTAAGAATCAAGTGCAAGAGGAGTCTAAAGAGACCATATCGATACGCATTGCCATCCTTAACTACATATACAAAAGTTTATTAACAAAGAAGAATGAGAATGAAAAGGTAAAAAGTATACTCAAATAAATAAGTTTTCTCATAAGTTAAAATTTATTGAACTAACTTACTCGTCATCTCTTTGAGGCTTCTTAATATGCTGCATAAGTCCTATGATTTTCAACTAAAAATGTTAGGGTTTAAGTTTTTATCATGTAACACTTCCAATTGATACATGGATGTGACAAGTGTGGAAGGATTTGGACTTTTAGGAATTGGGAGTCTTAGAGATTTGGAGTTTTATAATTTTGAAATTGAACGGTTGTAAATTGTGGTTGTATTGGTGGCAAATCGAATAGAGAATGAGCATAGAATCAAAAGATGTTTAAGAGAATCAAGACACAAAATATAGTTAGGATCATTGTCTTGTTAACGTCGGATGTTAAAAAAACAAAATAGCTTCGTATTGTTTATTATTTTACACTTTGAAATGGTTTATATCGATGACTCTTTATAAATGCTTTTTTCCATCTTAAATTCTTCGTACCTTAAGAGCTCATGCACCACCATAGGACACTCTCATCTAGACATCAAGAAACCATGTCCTTTGTGTCAGCCTACTTTTTTCCTATAAACTGCTTCTTCGTACATGTAACCGAGCAAAACAAATTTAGTGTGTTTTTTATTTTGCGTCAAATCGACGTAGAATTTGTTTTTTTAATACAGAATCACTATGCATTTGATTTCTAAAATCAGAGTACAAAATTCACGTTGAATGAAAAATAACTGATTTTTATTTCTGCGTGGAAGAATTGATTCAACCCAGAACTGAACACACCCGAAATGCAAGTAATAGGAACCATCACTAACCTTCTTATAAAACCCTTACATCAAGGTATAGACTTTTGTTTGAGACTAAAAAATGGTGAAAGAGTAGATTCCAAAAGGCAAAAACATAGTTTTTGTCAGCTGGAAGAGGCAAAAGTCAATAGAATCTAATGCTTTTCACATTTTCTCTGTCATTCCATGTAGGTTAGCTGTTAATAGTTACAGTGACAAAACTCCATCTTTGTTCCACCACATAGCATCGTCTATAAATACCATTTTATGCCTCATTCATTGTCATACTCAAACCAAAGAAGCTTCTTGAGTTCATCATTTCCATGGCTAACCCAATTCTGATTCGTCCATGGTCTCGCTTGGCCTCTTTGCGTTCTCCTTCTGCTGCAGAATCACAACCCAAACCTCAGCTTCCACAACCTTCTCTCAAAACAACAAACACCAACTCTCATGACACCAATGCCACTGTCACCAAATCCCTACCAACAACACCAGTTAACTCACAAAACCTCAAATCCACTACCCCTATGATCTTTCCACCTGCCAAATTAAAGGTTCATCCTCACCCGGTGGTGGAACTCACCATTGAAAAGCCTAATAGCAATGGCAATGCTTCGGTGAAGCATGAATCAGAAGAAACTAAGAACCAGAAACAAGTCATTGGCCCAAATGAAACCAAAGGGAAAGGTATTCACACAAAGCTCTCAGAGGGTCATGGCGTAAGGGTCATAACCATTTCAGGGGAAAACAGAGGTGCTTACATGCAAATAACACGATCCCACAAGAAAAAGCCCTTTCAGAAGACGGGGAATTCTGATGGTGAGAAAGTGAGAACACTGTCTTCTCCTCCAAACAGAGCTTTGTATGGGAACAGCAACGTGCAGTGTGTCAACAACTCAATGCTGTTCAACACTAGCTTGAGCCACCACGAACCAGGAGTGCACCTTGTTGTCCCGAAAAAGCCATTTGGCAAAGGGTTGCTTCTCAAGGAACGTGGTGAAGTTCAATGCAACTGATTTGAAGGCAGTGTTTTAAGCTTGTTATTCTTTATTTCAAGCCTAGTTATGGTGTGGTTGATATGTAATAAAGTAAAAATATTAATCGTAAGTTAGGAATGTCACAACTAATCTTTATGTTTGATGTTCTAACTCTATTGTTTTCCCGGAATAAGAAAAATTTTCTTGTGGAAGATGAATTTGGTTAGCTGAAACTTTAATATTGTCCATCTTCAACTCTTGTTCTCTTTACTTTCAGATGTCCATATTTTGTTTGAGAATAGTCCAAATGTGAGTAAAAAAGTCTCACATTTGATAGAATAAACAAAGTTAAACACTATATAAGAATAAAGACTCAAAACACCATTACTTTAAGATTTTAGAATAAAAGTAATGTCAAATATCTTATATGTGTAAGACTAATGTCATATAACTATATGGAACCACAATCTCTCAATGACTATAACCATAACCCGAAGACACAACATTCCACAATTTATAAGATTTTGTTGCAACACATTTTATCAAGTTGAATCATATACATCGTAAATATGAGACCAGATATTAATATCGATTTCGAATGAATCATTTAATAGTTCTAACAAATAAAAAATCTGGTTAGTTCTTGAATAACTTTTACTAACTTAACCCATAAGAAACTTATAAAATAAGATTCTAGTTATATACTATAAATTCGAAGTGAGATCTTCTGCATATCTCTTTGGTAACGCCGAGGATTTTTGTGTCAGCTGGAACTGCCAAATTAATATGCTATTCGAATCTAATGCTTTTTAACTTGTTTCTGTCATTCCCTATTTGTTAATTGGTATTTTTCTGATGTCTAATAAATATAAATCATTCTCCTTTGTAACATTTCTCTGCAATCAAGGTTTGAGTTGAGCTATCCCAAAAGCCATGGCAAATCCAATTCCAATTCGTCCATGGTCTCGCTTGGCCTCCATAAAAACACTTCCTGAAACTCAACCTGCAGAACTTTCTCTCAAAACAACTAACACTTCCTCACATGAGGGCAATGAAAGTGCCACCAAATCTCGATCACAAACACCAGATTTTCACAGTCCAACAATTCAGTCACAAAAGCTCAAACTCACTACTCCCATTTCCTTTCCACCTTCGAAATTGAAGGGTCAGCCTCAGCTTAAGGAATATGGAGAAACTCAAAAGCAAGGCATAGGCATAACAACTTCAGGGGAAAGCAAAGGTGCACACATTCAAAATAAACCCTTTAACAAGATTGAAAATTCCTGTGGTGAAGAAGTGAACGGAAAAATGAAGAACAAGAGTGGGAAATTAACGATACCATGTTCATCTCCATTGCGAGTTCTGTATGCAAACAGCAATGTGCAGTGTGTGAACAACTCAATAGTGCTGAACACGAGTTTAACTCACCATGATCCAGGAGTGCATCTTTTTATCCCAAAGAAGCCATTTTTGTGAAGGATTCCAAGGTGGCGTTTAACTTAGATTCATCTATGTTTCAGGTTTGTTTAGTATAAAGAAAAGAAAGAAACTCGTACTCTTGCAGAAAATACAAAAATGTCACATTGAAAAGCATTCCAATCTTAACTAGAAGGTTTTTGTGTAATTTGTGTTCTTATGGTTAAACCATGAATAATATGATTAGTTTGGAACACAATAATTAAAAAAATCCTAATAAGTATATATACAAATAAAAAGGACTAATTTAATTCAGTTATATTAAACAAAAATGTTTAATACAATTAAAATGAAAGTAGACATGTTTAATGAGAAATAATATTATAGTAAAACATTGTATCTAATAGTAGTAGTATTATTATTTGTATTGAAAAAATTCAGGTAAAATTAATTTATTAAACAAAGTTTCGTTGAGTTTGCACCTTACACAAAAAAAACATATTAAAAAATTTCTTTACAAACTCAGATGCTCCGAAAAATTGTGAAACCCTTAGTGATCATATTCGTCGGGGGTGTTAATTGGACCTTCAAAAAAAATTTAGTTGGATTAAGTATAACCAATGGTTAAAAATTAGACTTCTTGTGAGAGTGATGAAAAAACAATGTCGCAGAAGAAGAACAAAATGACCTTCACTCTAATAGGAAGAAGAATCAT
>Ga0209389_1006420_pt1 | contig 10210 bp, 12 predicted proteins | sample CowpearedBW_FD_187526 | JGI IMG/M metagenome (GOLD analysis project Ga0209389, IMG submission 187526) | Root nodule microbial communities of legume samples collected from California, USA - Cow pea red BW (SPAdes) (version 2) | ecosystem: Host-associated > Plants > Roots > Nodule | place: USA...
ATATATATATATATATATATATATATATATATATATATATTATTGTATTGTTCACCAGTTAGTTCCCAACCTTCAATAAGATCTTAGGTCAGGTACTTACTAGTCCCTTTAAGAACAAGAACAATCTTAACCCTTTAGCAATAAATCTTGTAAAAGATCGGGGGCTTGGTGTATTATTCAAGGCCAGTTAAAGCTCAACCTTCAAGAAGACCTTAGGTCGAGAACTTACCAGCGCTTTTGGAACAAAATTAAGCCTACTCAACTATATAAAATAACCACCTTGTTGCAGAATACTTGTCGCTAGATCAACAAGTACACAACCTTGTGTCATAAACAAAAGACTTAGTTAACTTAGTCAAAATCATTAGGTCATTCACATAATAAGTGGTCCTCGAGAACCATGCCCGCAAAGACAACCCTAATCCAAGCCCACAACCAAGTTAGATCCACGTAAGTTGCCAAGTAATAATACTTAAAAATTTGTATAAATACACATTCAAGGCAATCAAGGACACTTTTTATTAATCACTAAATTTGAGATTTGACTATTGGAGAGAGAGAATATTTTGTTCACTTGGGTGTTGGAGTACCTTCTTTAAGATCTTCATACATTTTTGTTGTGCCTGTAGTTATGCTTAGTTTTCTCTTATGTGCTCCTTTTATGACCATTTTAATCTTTTCATTGTTAGTACACATATCATATCCTTAAATCTAAAAATTCCTACTCTATCTATGCCTCATGAATCTAAATTGAGTTCAAATATATAGTAGTTAGTTATAGATAAAACATCTTCGAGTTATTATAAATTAAACATCTAAGAGGTACAAGTCACGTAACCTTCTAAAAACAATAATTATCATTCTTAGTTTTACGTTACTTTATACATGTTTTTATTATAATATCATATGAAAATTTATAAAAAATGCTATCGACTATAGTATATTATTTATTAAATTAAAATTTATATTACTTTCAAATAATTATTAAGCAAGGTTGATAAATATTTTAAAGCATTTTATTGAAGAAACAATGAATAATTAATTAATTTTTTAATAATAATAATATTATTATTATCTTTAATACTTATTATTTTTAATCAATTCATTAATTATATATATATATATATATATATATTTTTATATATATATATATATATATATATATATATATTTATATATATATATATATATATATATATATATATAAAAGTGAAAATAAAAATATTACTCAAAAATATCGCATATTTAAAGTATTGTAAATATTTAGATGTTACAAAAATTTTGTGTATTCACTACAAGAAATTTGGAACTAAATTATAGGTAGCTAAGTAGCTAGGAACTACTTTGTAGTTAATCTCTAGCAAACTAGTTGTAGCAAAACCCTAACTAATCCTTAGCAAACTAGTTGTAGCAAATCCTTAATTAATCCCTGGCAAATTAATTGTAGCAAATCCTTAGCTAATCTTTAGCAAAATGTTTGTAGCAAATTCCTAGCTAATTTTTAGCAAAATGTTTGTAGCAAATTTCTACTTAATCCTTCGCAAACTAGTTGTAGCAAATTGTTAGTTAATCCCTAGCAAAATGTGTAGCAAATCCCTAATTAATCCCTAACAAACTAGTTCTAGCAAATCCCTAGCTAATCCCTAGCAAAATGTTTGTAGCAAATCCCTAGCTAATCCCTAGCAAACTAGTTCCTCTATTAGTGGCTGACTTGTTCACTTTGTTTGTGGTCGACTTGTACTTTGCTTTTCCAGGCTTGTTCTTTGCCTTGTCTGACTATTACTCGTCATATTCTTTGCTATCTTAATATCTGAGCTTTTCATACCCAGGTTCTTTTCAATAGGCCAAGCTCATTTTTAGAGATCAAACAACTCTCACATTTACACCAACAAACTGAGCTCCCTTTGAGTTGTTCGTTGTTCCATCAAGCTATTCGGATTCCCTATCGACCTATCTAGACATCCCACTGAGTTATCTGAGTTGTTCACTTGCTCCACTAAGCTACTCAGGCTCCCTATTGAGCTATGTACATGATCTATCAAGCTTTCCACATGATCTTTCGAGATCCCCACATGCTCTTCCGAGGTATGCAAGTTGTGAAGGCACCTCCTAGGGTTATTTTAGCTCCATATGCCTCTCTTTGGGCTATCTGAGCTTTCCATGCCTCTTTCCAGGCTATTCAAGTTCTCAAACCTATTTTATTGTCTTATGGACCTCTTTGACATACTCAGTTGTCTGGTCGGCCTATCCATGCTACTCAATTGTTATGCGGAGTTTACTATTATTACTTGTAAACAAAACACTATAGTTTATAGACTCTATTTTGACTTTTCGTCTCTAAGCCTTAAATTATTCTATCAAGACACAATTATTACCTATTAACAAATACAATAAACTCTCCATGCACACCTAAACAAACTGTATAAGTTTATTCCATTTAAGTTTACCGAATAGAGAACGAGTATTAGACCAACACCCACACGTAAGAGGAAGATTAAATACTCTTACTGCGTATTTATAATTTTGTTTTCAATGTTTCCGGAATGAAAAATGAAAGGGTAGAAGAGTCTCAAATAAAGTGAATATGGGAAAGGGTCAAACTTTTGACATTAGAAAATCATTCAAAATAATAAGGTTACACATGATGAAAGTAAATTAAACTGAACAAGAAAAGAAGAATAGTGGAGGAATAATAAACCAAACATTACACTGATAAGTATAATGCAGGTAAAGGTATAGTCCCTGCACGATTAAATCTTAATTAAGTTTAGTGTCTTCTGAGAGCCAAAGCAGACATAATAACGAGAAGCACAAGGATAACGACAGCGACGAAGGAAGCAACCACAGCTCCACTGGTTTGGGCACAAAAATCTCCAAACTGGTTGCAGATGGCAAGCCAGTTGGAGTCTTGATTGCCGTTGTGTGCCAAGTAAACGATTGCAGCTGCTGAAGCACCACTAGCAGTGGCCAAAGTCAGAAACACCTGCATTTCACAAACAGACAATTAAATAGTTTGTAATTATAATAATTAAGGTTGGTTTAGTTATTGATATCATAATTACTGTGTCTAGGATGATGAGGAAAAGCCTTGGTCCAGGTGCATGAGGGCGTATGATGGCTACCACTGAGAAGGGTAGTGACAGGACAAGATACCCAGCCACCAGTGCCATTGTAATCACAAAAAACCTGCATTTTGGTAACCATTATTAACTTGATTGTTAAGAAAACGCAAATATATGTAGAAAAACCTTCATTAACATGGTTACATACTGAAAAGTAGTGAAGCTATCGTAACTAGCTTCAAACTGAAAGAACTGAGTGAAGAAAGGGAGCGTTTGATCACTTGTTCCCATAGTTGCTGCAGCACCAAGAGATGCTGCTATGCCACCCAACCTTAGAATGAAGTCCATTATGGCTAACCCTTTCTTCCACCCTCCTGGCCTTGCAACTGCGATTGCTTTTCCTTTAGCGACATTGCTGGATTCTGGGACATCCACGGTCGTTGACATTTTTTTATTACTTTGAAACTCGACGGAACCCTATATATGATTGTACTCAACTATGAATTAAAAGACCCAGTGAGTGATGCAAATGGGTCGATGCCGATCGATACCTTATATAGAGACACATTGGTCAACGTTGAGATATATTTTATAAACCACGAGCGATCAGAGGAGTTGTTAAAACCATTTCCACTAAGAGAAATAGTTAGTGGAGACAGGTTTCAGAGAAATTAGTAATTAATATTCTCAAATTATCTTCCAAATGCCTTTTTAAGAATAGGGATTAATGGTCATAAGGATTTCTTTTATCAAAATCGCGCATGAGCTCAGTATCGTGGACTTTTGTTCATCAAACTATAATTCGTGTTCTTTAATAATGTCACAAACAACAACAAAAAACCGTGAAATACCTACGTGAGTTTATATTCAAAATATAAACTTTGTTTATTGCTACAGTTCACCGGTCAACCGAACCTCTCTCATGCAATGCAACACGACACCTCTCTCATGCAATCACCCCCTCGCTCCAAATTGTCCAACTCTCTTTTCTTCTTCCTTCCCCGTATTACCATTTAAATATGTTTTTATGTATTTTTTTTAGTTTATTATATATTTGGAAGCTGGAATTATATTCAATTTGACCATATAACGAATATCATATATTTAAATTTTAGTTTTTGAATACAGTACTATATACAATTTTATGTTATTCCGTTTCTTAATTAGGTTTTATAGAGAGAGAACTTTGTGTATATAGAATGTATACTGTATCTTGTGAGAATCTATAGTTTAAATAAGGACGAGGAAGAAGTTGGAGATAAAGAAGATGATCATAAAGGAATAAAACTAAGAAACATGACAAACACTACAAAAAATAAATGCGTGTAAATAACAATGATTGTTTTTATTCAATAATTATATAAAAATAAAAATAATTTATAATTTTTATTTTTATTTTTGTTTTTGTTTTTTAAAATAAGAGAATAAATAGCTTACGAATGAGTATTTTAATTATCAAACAAATCCAAAACTTAACATAATATTCATTATAATTTATTATTTTTATTTTTGTTTATTTTTATTACTTAAAATAAGATAATTAAAAGATTACGAAGGAGTATTTTAGTTATCATACAAATCAAAGACTTGGCATGATATTCAACAATTATATAAAAATAATAATATAGTTTATAAGTTTTGTTCTTTTTAAAATAAGATAATTAAAAGCCTATGAGAGATATTTCTACTAAGATAAAAATGAAGGCATCCCAAAGAGAAGAAAAGAAAAAGGCTGCGCATATAAATTAAGTTTCACGTGAACTAGTCACTCAAATATAAACATTCATTCACAATAAGAGTTGTTGCTACAATCAAACATTAAGCTTCAATATCGCTTAGAATAATTAAAATTATACCATTCTCTTAGAGATTTTAAAATATCCTTTGGTGACCTATTATGTGAGAAGTGTAAATATCAAAGAGAGGGGTGAAGATATATAAAACATTTGGGCTAATGAAAAGAGTGTGATAATTAAAAACAAAATGGTTCTTCTTTCTTTTTCTTCCTTTTTTCTTTTTTTCCATGCTAGAATTAAAGTTTGAAAATCTAAAAAACTTATTTCACCTTTTTTTTCTTACCTACCATCAATTAAAAAATATTTTTTATTTTAATTTTAAAAAAAAAACAAATGCATTCACCCGGACGAAATTGGGTGTCAACACATATACCATGTTTTGTAATTTTTAGGAAAAGGTCTACATGTTAAGTGTTCTAGTACTGCATCCCTAGTTTGTCAACCACACTTTGAACACGGACACTTAATAACACGACCATTACCATGTTCAAAAGAAAAATACAAAAAAAAAATTCAACTCATTTGAATATTCAATGGTGTTTCGTGGTTTAGAAGTCCATGATTTATCTATTGGCATGACTACAAAATAAATACCAAAGAAAAAATTCATTACTTTTGAAAGGAAGTATAAATCAAGAGGAAGGTGTTCTATCCCCAAAACAATTAAATGAAAGAATTAACTAAAATAATTAGTTCAGAAAAGTATTCAACTAGTGCAAAAAAGACATTCTAGAATAGGGTATTAGATCGGTTATGCGAGAACCGATCTAAAGAAAAATGTGAGGGCAAACTTGTAAATACTGGGAAGCGTATAAGATCGGTTGAATTTTTAACTGATCTAATACACTTCACAATTTTAAAAAAAATGTGAAAACCATATTCATTGTCGCGCTCTCTTTTTTTTTTCTTCCTCACTGATCGCTGCTCTCCACCGTTGTCGCCACCAGTGAGCCCTAGCGTCGTTGTTTCGTTCACTGAAAGCAGAAGCTTTTTTCTCTTCTCTTTTGCGCCTTCGTTGCTCACCATTGGTCATAACCTTTGCTCACCAACGTTGCTGCCGCCAACGAGCCCTAGCGCCGCCATCACCGCCCACGCTCCAAGCTTCCAACCGTCACCCAAGAGCATTAACCTTAACGTCGTCACTTCGTTCACTAAAAGCAGAGGTTTTTTCTCTTCTCTTCATGCCTCTACTCGTGCCTCCGCTCACGACTCGACTCGAGCCTTCGCTCACGACTCCGTTCGCGCATTCGACTCTCTAACCCTCCTCCCATCTTTTTATCTGTTTTGTTTTTTCTTGATTTGGGTTTATTCCAAGGATGATTAGGGTTGTTTGGGAGTATTCTAAGGGCCTGTTTAATTTTCTGAAATGATTTTCTTTTTAGTGTTCATTTTGATTTGGGAATGGAATTGAAATTTTGTGGAGTTTTTTTCTATTTCGTGTAATTTGTATTGCTCATTTGTCTTTTGTTGTGTATGTTGTGTATGCCTATTGAATTTAAGGCAGGTTTAGGTAAGGAGTGTAACATCCCTAAGGAATATTACTTATTTTAATTAAATAAAAATTTGAAATCCAACAAGTGTTGCATTTAATATAAACTATTTCCCAAACACGGGAAATTTAAAACTTTAACAATTAAAATCCATAAATCCAGGAGTCCATAATTCATAAACCGAATTAAAAGTCAAAGACTCCCAAAGGGATTACATAATTTTCTCAAAGCTAAAAATGTAAACATCTATATACATATGCAAAATTATCCCCCTACTAGCCCTCGCTTCGCGTCTAAGTGTCTCCTGACCCACCTGTCACATCATCTGCTCCCGGATAACAAGTTACCCGATCATCGTCACACACAGAAAGGGTGAGCTATGCACAACATATATAAACAAACATGATATAAATATGTTTCCCAACCCAAAATAACTTAACTAACTTTAATTTCCAATTCACCCAAACCATGACCTCATAGTCCTTCATGAGTCATATGCATGAACTAGGTCTTGGGACTTCCTTGTGCTCCCACGAAACTGACTCATTCGTGGTCCAACCTTATGAGCCTATCCTGCTCATAGTCCTGCCCTACAGACTCCTCGTCTGTAGTAAAAACACCCAAGTCTCACACTTGGACCCTGTCACGCACGCAATCACCATACTAATGACTCCTCGCCCATTAGTAGCCGACGGGAACTCAACCAGTTCCATGCCCATCATGTGTCCAACCACCGAGCACATCCCAAACCCCTAATGGACTTAGTCCTTCAAGCTCAAACATCACACCACATGCATATACAATCTATCCTTATGATGAACAGCCAAAACACACACTCACGAGCACAAGAAACATAGTAACTCGCATAAACTCGCTTAAGCTATGGACCTCTCGCCCAAGCTAAGCCCTCAGCCTTGCTTAGGCTAGCTCACCTCGCCTGAGCGAGCTTAAAACAGCAACAACACCAAGTTATCTCGCTTAGGCGAGATCCTCTCGCTTAGGCGAGTTCATCTCTCGCTCAAAAACACAATTCAACTTGCCTGGGCTGAAGTACACGCGAAGCACCAAACATGACCAAGACATCTCGCTTAAGTGAGGCCATCTCGCCTGAGCGAGACTCTGGTTCGCTCAAAACCAATAAACTCCTCGCTTGAACGAGAAGTCGCACTCAACATGCGCAACCTTAACACCATCCCACCTAGGCGAACATCTTTCGCCTGAGCGAGAGTACGTGTCGCTCAAACCCAATCCACGTCGCTTGAGCGAGACGCTCTGGTAGCAACAGGGTTTGCGTCTCTACTAATCTCACCTAGGCGAACCAAGCTCGCCTAAGCGAGAAATGCAGATACCCTCACTGATCACGCACTCGACTCACTCCAACCTTGTCCAATTCGCACCACAAAGCATACCAAACAGAATTTGAGCATACCAAATCAATTTACACAATTTGCAACATCAAATTGGCATACTATATACTCCAGAAAGTCCCCAAAACCCAATTTTCCACCCCATTCCCGCATATACCATGTATAACCCCTGTTTTTCATGCATTTAGCCCAAAATCCAAAACACATTAATACCAAATTCACAACCCCCAATTTCCATCATAAGCATTACCAATTTCCGCACAGAAATCCATCAAAACATACAATACACACAACAATACGAATTTTGGGTTCAGCTCCCCTAACCTGGAATGTGTGATCAAATTTATGAAGACAAGACCCCTTGATTCACGACTTCTCTCTTGCTTCATCCCTTTGCACACTGAAAACCTCCTCTCCTAGTCTCAATTTCGTGCTCTCTCTATAGCAGCTCCCACAATTACCAAAACCTTTCCTTTTCCTTTTTCTGCTAGGCTTTTCTTTACCCCTTCACATTCATACCACAACTATTTAAATTTTAGTTTTGAAATACAGTACTATATACATTAACTGTGGTTACAGAAATTTACGTGTCTTTAAATTGAATTCCCCGACAATGACGTCATAGTTGTGATTTTACAAAATAAATTAAGGCTTAAATACCTTTTTCGTCCTTATTTTCATAGTGTTTATTGTGAATAGTCCTAATTTTTACCAAATGTTAAAAATGGCCTTCATTTTTGCAATTTCTGTATAATTTAGTTCTTTTGTGTGACGTCATTTAAATCAGTAACGGAGCACTGTACATGTGGCACTATTTATATTACGTTTAATTTTGATGTATTACATGTAAGTAGAACTGGAGTAATTACGTTCAAATTAAAGACTTGGGGCAAACATTGCAATTAGGGATTGTGCAAGCTGAGATTCATTGTTCGAGCATCTAGGAGGCGATTTCTACATCGACGAGGGGCAAAGGTTGCAATTGGACCTGGGGATTTCTGCATTCGATTTCAAGTTTCCAGATTATCATCATCGACGAGGTGAGTACTTTCCTCTTGGGTTTAGGGTTTTCGTGATTGTGATAAAGTTTGCAAATTGTCATCATTTGGGTTTAGGATTTTCGTGATTATGTTTTGGGATTTGTTCTGGTTCGAATGTTTGTACATGGCGAGGTGTTAATTGCATGAATTTGTGTAGTTTTTATCTATAGGTGGGGGTTGGGTGGGGTATTATTTTAGTTCGTTTCTTTATCGGTTGTCAGTGGTGGGTAGGGTCCCCATTACTTCAATTGTAATTGATTGTAGCAGTGGTCCCCCATTGAGTAAAAGTAGGGTTTATAATACAGTTTTTTTCTCTGTTGAATTTACTTTAGGAAATTGAGTGATGATAGGTTCGATGTTGTTGTCCACCACAGTGGTATTTTTGTACATAATGGTGGGTTCCATTATATGAATGGGGAAATATCAACCTGGTCAAGCGATCCGGATAGGTGGGGTTACTTTGAAGTTTTAAATGCAGTTAAGGAGATTGGGTATGTTAACATTAAGGGGATGTGATATGTGGTATGGACGGATCAGACACACTAGAAGAGATTTTAGAGCTGGAAGAGGCAGCGGAAGATGCCATGGAGGAATTGGAAGAGGCACGACTTCGAAATGCGCGTGAGGAAGCGTTGCTACTCTGATGGCAACGATTTTGGTGGCGTTGAGATCGCCTAGCCGGGGCGATCAGAACCGTATGGTCATTGGTCGGAACTAACATTCTGGCGACGACAGCTGTGGTGACGGCGGCGGTGGCAGCGATGACGACGATGGTGGCGGCAACGATTGCAGCGACAGGTGCGACGAAAAACATGCCAAAAATATCTTAAGCTTTAGATACCATGTTGAGAAGAAAGTAAATAGGGTTTGAGATTAATCTCCCTTGTGTATAAACCACACATAGGGTAATCTATTTATAATAGAGAGATGTATAATTGAAAAGAGTAACTGAAAATAAATAGAGTAAATAGAAGATATTTTTTGATACTGTGATTAACAATATCTAACAATATCTTAATAATATCAAACAATATCTAAACAATATCTAACACCATATAATGGGGAATTTCAATTAAATTTACATTTGTCATCCAAAGAAGTACTCGCGAAGCATTTGAATTGTTTCCTTAAATTTTTTATTTGCTTCTTAAAGTGTACAGAAATAGTGAGGAGAAATAGAACTTAGCTAAAGAATGGAATTGTCAGGTGCTCATCATCGAGTCATGTTCGTTAGTCAGCATGAGAAGGATGGAACTCCTTCTGATACTTCTAAGGGAAAGGAATCAAATGATGAAAAAGAAACCATTGTCAAGGTTGAACCTACCTTTATGCTAGAAATTAAGAAAAGGAAATGCCTTACCTTGTGTTTGGATGGAGCATTTCAACAATGCTTAGAAATTGAAATGCTTTGTATTTGAATTGCTTGTAATTAAATTCCATTCATTTTTTAAATAA
>Ga0209389_1006421_pt1 | contig 10210 bp, 11 predicted proteins | sample CowpearedBW_FD_187526 | JGI IMG/M metagenome (GOLD analysis project Ga0209389, IMG submission 187526) | Root nodule microbial communities of legume samples collected from California, USA - Cow pea red BW (SPAdes) (version 2) | ecosystem: Host-associated > Plants > Roots > Nodule | place: USA...
AGCATAATCTAAGGGCCAAGATCAAGGTCCACTCCATCCAATGGCTCTCCTTTCTCATGTGTTAATGGCTTCATATAAAAGCCAAAATTTCACTCATTTGTAGACACTCTTGAAATTTTATGCAATAGATGAGCACTCCTCCCTCTATTGCCTTTGAGAGTCACCACTTTCTAGAGATTTCTTCTCTCTACCTCTAGCCACATTCCTTAGGCTAGCATAGATTAGGAAATCCTATCACCTCTTTCACCTTCCATTGCTTGCAAGTGCCTTCCAACTTGCCTCCATTACTTCATCCATTTCCGCTGCTCATGGAGCTCTTCATGCACCTTTGGAGCTCCACCATGAAGTCTAGCTCCCTTAACTTGGATTTCCATGCTCCAAAAGCCCTTATATGATTGCACTAGTCCAATTTTTTATCTACTCTTGACCTCTAGCAATGGTAGCCCTTAACTTGGATTTCCATGCTCCAAAAGCCCTTATATGATTGCACTAGTCCAATTTTTTATCTACTCTTGACCTCTAGCAATGGTAGCCCATCAAAGTCCATAACTCCCACCTTTCTCCTTCTCCTTTATAGATTTTCCCTAGCTTAGCAAAGTGATACAACGTGAAAAGCAGCTATTTTGTACTAGCCAAGGTTCGAACTCCTAACCTCCCAATTACAAAGTGGATGCTCCACCATCAAGCCAATAGATGTTTCTTAGCATTTCATGCACACCATGCTTTATAATTTCTTATCCCCCAACCATGCATGTATGCAAAATCATTAAATAATAAAATTAACACACTAATGGCGTACACCGAACTCGAACCTAAGTACTCTCATAATAGCCAAGTACTCTTAACCACTTTAGCTACCATTGCTCCTCGTCGTAATTCCTTGCATTAATTACCATAAAGATTCCTTTAATTGCATTTATATTAAATAAATATTTATTTATTTATTTATTTATCCCGGGTCTTACAATAAGCGTTTTTTATGTGATCTAAAGACACATGGAACATCTAACCTTCTTAATCCCCTTAAAAGGTTGTGTCCTAAATATCCACTTGTTACCATTAAGTGCTAACAATAACAACCTTCTTGTAACCCAAAAGTATAATGTTCAAGCTTGTCGGAAGGAAATTACTATGTTTGTTCTTGTGGATGAACAACCATTTAGGGTGGTGGAGGGTAAGGGTAGAAAATTACAACCTTTGTTTGTTATCCATCAAGGTTCACAATTGCTAAAGCTTGTTTTCAACTGTATATGGATGAAAAAGTTAGATTAAAAGCCTTCTTTAAGTCAAATTGTGTTAGAGTAGCACTAACTAGCGATTGTTGGACATCAATTCAGAACGTAAACTACCTAACACCGATTGCACATTCCATAAACAATGATTGGAGGTATCAAAAAAGGATAATCTGTTTTTCATTCATACCTAATCATAAAAGGGAGACAATAGGAAGGAAAGTAGAAGAAGTTTCAAAGGAATGGGGACCTATGAAGAATATGGGTGGGTTGGTCATGGATGGAAAATTTTTCCATGAGTTGTTGTGCTCATATACTAAACTTAGTTATGAGTGATGGCTTAAAAGAGTTGCACAATTCAATCATAAATATTAGGAATGTTGTTAGATTTGTAGGTCTTCACCATAAAGATTGACTAAGTTTAGAGAGTGCATAGAGTTTTCAAAAATTGAATGCAAAAAACCATTGTGTCTTGATGTTCCCACAAGGTGGAATTCCACATATATGATGTTAGATGCAACCACAAAATTTCAAGTTGCATTTAAAAAACTTGACAATGAAGGCTCTAGTTATATTAGTTTTTTTTCTGATGAAAGTCCCCCACCCGTTATTATTGGGAACATGCCTAAGCTTTTCTTAAGTTTCTAAAAATTTTCTATGAGACCACTAAATGTTTTTATACATCTTTGCATGTGAGTATACACATTGTATTTCACCAAATGGCTACTATTCATTTCGCACTTGACAAGACAACTATGAATTTGAATAGTATTTTAGCACCTACTTGTTGTGACATGAGGTTGAAAAATCACAAGTATTGGGATATTGTTGATAACATCAATCACTTGCTATATTTTGGTGTTATGTTTTATACTTGTTACAAGTTTGAATATGTGATTTGGAATTTCCAAGAAATGTATAAACATGATATGAAGAAAATTGAAGAGTTGATTAACTTTATATAAGACAATTTGAAAAAAATGTATCATTGGTACAAATCAGTTCATGATGAACAAAACAGACACGAACAACGATCTGAACATCAATCTGATGCATTAAGCATTAGTAAAGGCTGATGCTTTTTAGAAGCACTTGAGAGAAAAAGACACCATAAATAGAAAAAAAATGAGTTAGAAAGGTATTTAAATGAATATGTTGTTGATGGTGATGAAAAACTTGATATTTTGGATTGGTGGAAAATAAATTCTTCATGTTTTCCCATTCTATCAAAAATGGTTAGAGATGTGTTGGCCACCCCTATTTCCACAGTTGCCTCTGAAAGTGCATTTAGTACAAGAGGAAGGGTTTTGGATGTATTTAGAAGCTATTTAAATCCACCCATGGCTGAGGCACTTATTTGTGCTCAAAATTGGTTGAAGACCACCATAACTAAACTTGATGGTATTAATGTCAATGAAGAGTTTGAGCTTTCTGAGAAGATTTTCACAAGTACGAGATTTGTTTATTTTTCAGCTCAACATTCTTTAGTAATTATGTTGTTTTGTACATTAATAATAGTTTGTTTCAATTAGTTTAGAATTTAATGACCACACAATGGGATGACCTCAAGTAACATCAAAAGGAGTTGGGTCTGGAATCAGAGTTTGAGCATCATCTCAAAGCAACCACAATTGTGACTCTTAATCCATCTAAGATGTTTGTCTTCCTTTTATTATTATTATTATTATTATTATTATTATTAAATTTACTTATTTTCCTTTATATGTAACCGCTTTTCTTTTATGCAGTTGTGGTCCTTTTGAAGGCATTTGTTAGAAACAAATGCAAAGACTGAAAATGAATTGTATTTTGGAAGATATCTCCATTACATATTTTTGAATAGATTCTATTATTATCATGAATGGTTAGTGTCACTAATTGTATAGTTTATCACCATGGTAAAATAAACACATAAATGGTAAATATTATTTTTTAACTTATCATTTCTCACACATGAATGAATCAATGTTCTAGGTTGTATTGGGTTGTTCTGGTCAATTTTAAAATTGTTGTTAAAATCTGCTTATTGATCAATGTACTTTGGTGTATTCATTCCTTTTTCAAATTGGTCTATCTTTAACCTATTTCCGGTATTTAGATGATTAAAGTAGAAGCTCCACATAATTGTCCAGATGATGCATGTGAATGACCTTGTTTTTTATGAAATAGGTATCCATTCATCTATGTTTCAAGGACGTTTAATTGAAGCAGGAGTTGGCTATGGTGTTTTTAGTTTTGGCGAGTTTTAAATTTGGTGTTAAAAATTTGTTTATTGAATCAATCAAGGTAGTCAAACTAGATAAAATTTGGAGAGTTTACATAAACTCGCGGGAGGCTAGTAAACTCGAAAACGTAAACTCATAAGAGTTTACTTTAATTAAAAATAGATAAAATTATCTATAAATAATATAATACTTTATTATTATGTAATTTTATAAATAATTTTTTATATTTTTTTAATGAAATATTACTATTATTATATTATACTGTTAAATACTTTTTTATATTTTTTTTATATTATTATTCTTCTAGAATAATTGTAATTAGTTAGATTATGAATAGACTTTACTTTATGTAAGATAAAATGGGTTGAATGTAGGCCCAAATATACCTTAAGTAAAATTTGAAATTAAAAACCGTAATTCCTAATTAAAAGATTCTATCTTAAAAAGTTGCATCACAAACACCACCTAGTAAAATTCTTTTTCCTACACGCAACACGACCCCTTCCGTCCTCTCCTAACAATAGTAAAATTCCTTTTCTCCTACACAACAACACAACACCTTCCTTGCTCTCCTAACCGTCAGCATAGTTGCAGCACAGCGAGATGCAATCGAGCGGCATGGCGCGACAAGCAAACAACGGTGTGGCGAGTGATGACAAAATGGCAGTGCAATGAGCAGCAACTGAGTAACTATGCAAATACTCTATCTCACAGTGCTTTAGCTAAGAAATAACACAAAAGCAGATGCAAAAATGAAATCCTACAAGTTTTCTTCACTTTCTCACACCAAACACTGGTGGTTTCGATTTGGTGTTTAAAATTTTTTTCCTTCAAACTCGTCAACTCGGTACCAAACTGGCGAGTCTGAACGAGTTCACCGAGTTCACTTCCGAGTTTACTGAATTTACACTGAAAACGAGTTTATTTCCGAGTTAACTCAAAAGCTATTAGTAAAAATGCAAACTCAAATGAATTAACGAGTTAACTCGCGAGTTTGATAACCATGGAATAAATGTACTTTTCTATATTCACTCCTTTTTGAAATTGGTCTATCTTTAGCCTTTTTCAGTACTTAGGTTAGTGGTGAATTATAGATAGTTTTCATCTCAATTGTTTGATTTGTGATTATTTAAGGGCAAATGTATTTGTAGTAATATAGCATCATGGTTGTTTAGAGGAAATTGGTAGACACGAGTACTTCCATCATTGAAGAAGCAAAACCTCTTCTCAAATAGGTGTGGTGCTCTTAAATGGACTATTGGATCAATTCTTAGTTTCAATATTTCTTTTATTGATATAAAAGTATTATTTTGTGGTTGTTTTGATAAATTGTTGTATTTTCTTCCTGTACAAAACTTTTCAAGATAGTTTAAGTAGAAAATGAAATTGATGTTGATATAGGAATACTTGTTGTCTTGCTTCCCCAAGATCTTGGATTGACTTTGGAAAGGCATATTAAAAATAACTCCAATGGTATGATTAACTTTTTGTGATCAAGTTGTTTCTTACTATATAACTAGCTACAACTTTTCTTTGTGGAAGTGTTTTTATGGTTTATTGTTTTTGGTACCATTTTATGTGCTTCATATTAAACCCACTAGGTATTCTTTCATTTGACTTGAACTTCAGTAAAAGTTGGGTGATTTTTGCGTCAACTATCCTTGGATTCTTTCTTCAATGGTATGGGTTTTAACACTTGGGTACGTAACATTTATAGTTGAATAATTTATTTTAGGAACATATTTCAATTTCTTGTAGAGTACATAGATACATTTTGTTGAATTTTACAATAAATGTAATATATTCATTCACCTGTTGACTTTGAGTGTTATGTTTTGGATGATATTTGTCTAGTCTGTATTTTATTTAGACATTTTGGTTATTGTTGACCATTTCTTATTTGTGAGTTTGATTCATCTTTGGCACTAGAAAAAATGTTGGGGCATAGTGTTTGATGTCCCAAAAGGGCACAAACCTAACCAAGTGGTTGTATGAAAAAGAAGTGGAAGTTACAAAGGCACATGATCTACTCAAAAACTCATTAAACATATTTATTCTTTATCTTGGATGGTTAATAGGGGTGAGCAAAATTACTTGACCCGTCCGAAACCGTTAAATCCGGGAAAGAAAATATGAATTCGGTTTGATGAATTTGGGTTCGGGTTGAATGGATAAAATATTCGGATAAATACGGATATAAACAGTCGGGTACAAGTATCGAATTAAACATCCGTGGATACCCGACGCGACCCAGTATCATTAATTCTAAATTTTCAAACTGTTGCAATTCCTCATTCTTCTGCATCTCTAATACGATTGAAATCCAAAAGAAACTTCCAAATCCCTCTGGTCCCGTGGGAACACCATAAGCACACTCGTTTTCTTATCTTTCGTCTCATCCTTTCCTTCATCTCAACCTACAAGTACCTCCCTTAACTCTGAAAAATAGTTTTGCAGAAATGATTTTGTTTTTGAAGGGGTGCCTAGAAGGCCGTCGAAGCTTGCGACGTGTGAGGCGAGTGCACGCGGTGGACCAATCTGCTCCGATGTGCTTTGATTTGCTTCCATCTTGCTCGATCTGCTCTACTATGCTTTTATCTAGTTTGATCTACTGTGATATGGTGTGATCTTCGCCAATCTGGTTCGTGCGTGACGACACGGTGGAGAAGTTGCAGAAACTGGGCTGGGAATTACTTCTCCTTTTCAATCTTACATTTTTTTTCTTTTATTCGGGTAATATGTTATCCAACCGTTTTTAACCGATCCGAATAAACCCGAACCCGCTTAAATCGAGAAGCAAAATGGTCGGATATGGATCCCAAATATTAAACTCGGATTGGGTCGGATCTGTCTCCTTAAACCCGAATCCGACCCAAACAGACCATTGCTCAAGGCTAATGGTTATGATGGCTTTGTGGTTATACTTGTACGAATTTATTAATTTTACAAATTCAATCAATAAATATCTTTTTCAAGTATTAAATTTTTTATTATTTCATCTAAATAAGTTAAACCTGAATAATCTGTCCATATTTAACTGTATTTGGACCTATCTATATCTGACTAACCAAACAAAGAAAATAATTGAATTAAATTTTAAAATATTAAATTTGGATTATATCATATCGGTCATGTTCAAACCCGACTAACTCTCATGCCTACGATCAATGCATGCATTTTTCGTTAAAATAAAATGGATCAAAGAATAACAATAAATATGGTTTCATTTGTCATCCACAATCTCGCGTATCAAAGAATCTGCCATTTTGTAATTCTTCCACTCAATACGGCATAATTTTTATTTTGGTTCAAATGCACTACTTTTATTAGATCAATTTATTTTGATGAAGAATAATAGTCAACTCTAAATTTATATATTTATGTTTTACTCAATTTGATTTGATTTTTTAACCTTTACATATTTTCTAATCATATTTTACGCATGAAAAATGATAAAGTGACTCCATTTTTTGACCCCTTCCATTACTCCTTGAGGTGGCAGGTAAACATGGCTAGGTGATGTGGCTTTTATTTTTTAAAATTACTTAGGCAGGTGGGAATTGAAGGGACGAAGAAAGTTGTTCTCTTTGCACAGACCACTCCACACGAAGAAAGGGGAAAGGAAGAAAGGATTTGTATATGACTAAATCTCTACCTATTTAAATCTCTAGTGAAATCGAAGAAAGGGTGAGGGAGAGGACGAACCTCGCAAAATCTCATTTCGTTTAAAGATTTGTTTCTGTGGTTGTAGCCAAGTTAGGGTTTTTGGTGCTTTCTGTTATTCGATTCAGCTCGATGATTGGCAGGTTGAAATCACCGTTGTGGATTTTTGGGTTAAGAAAGTGATATTTTGTTTTGTTTTTGTTGGCCCTGAAATAAGGCCATTGAGACTACAATGCTTGGTTGATATAGGTGAATGTTGTTCATCCTCATTTGGATTGAGTGATTTGTGTTGAATTATTCAACCATATGTAATTGTGTGAATACAATTTATAGTAGGTTAGCAATTAATATGTATGTGGTCATCAATTCAGTAATATTGGTTTATATGTTCAAACCCTTACCACACAGACCACAAATAACTAATTATGTGCAAAATGTTGTTTGCAGGTCAACACTTAATATTTCAGTGATCTGCATTTAAAAATACCAGAGTAATCATGTTTGTCCTGTTTTACTAACTATCCCACATCAAGTTAATATGTAATATGTGATGTAGGACTTGTGGACCAATTATCCCATGCAAAAATTGATGTTCTTCAAAAAATTGACTCTAATCTCGTATCAGATTTTGTATGAATGTGCAAATTGTTTAGAGCAGGTCAATATTAATTAGTTCTTTAGTCAACATATAATGTTTGCATACATCATGTTGGACTTGTGGATGAATTATACCATACCAAGTTTCATGATGTTGAATATGTTACATATATGTAATTAAGGTGTTTTAATTCATTAAAGACGGGGTACATATTGACACCCTTACCAAATACCACAGATTATGAGTGTGTGCAAAATGTGAAGCGCAAGTTAATACTTAATAGTGAAATGACCAGTATTTAAAATTACCAAAGTTATCATGTATGTCCTGTTTTACCAATTATCTCACACCTAGTTTGGTGAGGTTGAATCCATAGAATATATATTAGTATGGTTTATTAATTCAAGGATAGTGGTCTACATCTTCAAACCCTTAGTAGAGACCACAAATTGTGAAGGTGTGCAAAATATTTAGTGTAGGTCAAAAGTTAATACTTGATTGGTAAGCATTTACTGTTGTAACAATTGACATGTATGTTATGTTGCACTTGTGCAACCGTTATCCCACAACTCATTTCATCGTATGCAATATCTTGCATTATATCTTATTGCATTTATGTGATTGACTATAAGTGGGGTACATATTGAATCTCTTTCCTAATAACACAAATTTTGGAGGGGATGCAAAATCTTTATCGTTGGTCAACATTTAATAGTACATACATAACCATATAATATTTCCAAAGTTGAAATGAATGTCATGTTTGAGGTGTGGACTAACCTCATCAACGTCTATTATTTGAGTGACATTGAGTTACATGGATACCAAAGTGCACAAAATAAGTTTAATACCATAGATGTAGTACATCCTTTCAAACACATAGTGTCATGAAATTAAAAGTACAAATTAACAACATAAACCCAAAAGTTAAAAGTAAATAACACAAAAATTAAAGACATTAAACAATCATGAATAATGTAAGTGATATATTATCCAGAACAGAAGATCCAACTTTGGAGCTCTCCCCAACCTCAAAACATGGAATATTGGTGGATTGAGGAACCATCTTATGCAATATATCCTCTACATTAGTAGTGTCAGTAGGTTGCACATTGGGCTGCATACAGATGTACCAAAGTTAATCACCACATTCACAAGTTGTCACTACTATAATATGAAAGTTCCAAAAATTTAGTGATTCCACATGCTTGCAAAAAATGCAGCAGAGGTTATCACTTATATGCACACAGGTCATCACCAAAAAATCGAACAGTTTTAATCAACTTGGCTATGAAACAACATGAAAGACATATTTAGAATAAACATAGATGCACCAAAGTTAATCACCACATTCATAAGTTGTCACTGCTATAACATGAAAGTTCCAAAATTGAGTGATACCACATGCTTGCAAAAAGTGCAGCATAGGTCATCACTTGTGTGGACACAAGTCATAAGCAAAAAATCAGACAGTTTTAATCAACTTGGTTATGCAACAACATGAAAGACATATTTAGAAATGAACACAGATGCACCAAAGTTAATCACCACATTCACAAGTTGTCACTACTATAACATGAAAGTTAAAAAAAATTGAGTGATACCACATGCTTGCAAAAAATGCAGCAGAGGTCATCACTTGTGTGCACACAAGTCATCACCAAAAAATCAAACAGTTCTGATCAACCTATTCAGAAAATTGGTATTCACAGACCTATTAAAGTACTTGGTTCATCAAAAACTTCAACTTCAACTTCGATTAATTTCACATCCAAAGTAAACCTAACCAACTCCATCACAAATAGCTACTCACACAAACACAACAAACGAAAACCCTAGAATCAACAATCATCTAATTCAAATGGAAAAAAAAAATCAAAATTTTAGGTGTTTTAAACACTAAAGCACACCCTAATGCAAGTAAAAAATTTCTCCATGTCTTACAACCGCCGTCGTTCTTAGAGTTGCAACCTTCGAAAACAATGTCCAAACACCCCAAGCCCAATGGAGTAGTTGTTTCACCTCACTGATTACAGAAAACGCCTTCGTCAACAACACCTTCACCTTTTCTCGCTCACGTCGTTTCGTGCTCTACGAGAGAGACAAACAGCCTTCGTCAACAAAACCAAAAACTCTTCTCCCTAACCCTTTCAAGCTTTGGATGCAAGAGACAATCCAAAAAACTTCTTCACCTCTTCTCCCTAACCCTTTCTCCGTCTTTGTTTTCTATCTTCCTTCGTAAAAATCCTTACAAACTTCGCACAAAAATTTTCGTTGGGGTGAGAAGAGAATGAGAGTATGTGTGCGCGAGAAAGAAACATAAAAAGACTTCACAGAAAGTGAAAGTAGGAAAGTCAAGCTGTTCACTTCCCACCACTTCCTGCCTCAGTATTTTTTTTTTTTAAATTATATTAATTTCAATAATAAAAGCCACCTCACCTGACCATGTTTGTCTGCCACCTCAAGTAGTAATGGAAGGGGTCAAAAAATGG
>Ga0209389_1006445_pt1 | contig 10198 bp, 4 predicted proteins | sample CowpearedBW_FD_187526 | JGI IMG/M metagenome (GOLD analysis project Ga0209389, IMG submission 187526) | Root nodule microbial communities of legume samples collected from California, USA - Cow pea red BW (SPAdes) (version 2) | ecosystem: Host-associated > Plants > Roots > Nodule | place: USA...
ACATAACTCAAATGCACAGTCTTAACTTAGATAGCTTTAACATACTTGTACACAAATATCACATATTAAACATGTATTTCACCAGCCATCATTCATAGCATGGAAACACTTTAAATAGTAAACACACTCGTGCTCCTAAAAACATCATAGTTCAATCCAACACACACATTATTTTCCCCTTCTAATTTTCCCAACCCTTTGCATGCATACAATTCACAAACACTACATAAGCCATAATCAAAGCTATATACTTATTCTGCATGCCCCCGTAGTTCCATTACATTTAAAGCATGATTATCATGTTCCCATACTTGCCCAAAACCCATCATGATCATACCAGCACTTAAGCACACTTAAGCATTCATTACTAATCATACTTTTAGGGAATTCAAAGAACCAATCATGTGACATATATCTCTAGCTACAGACATCCAATTCAAATCTCCATCGTTCAAAGTAAAGAACAATATGTTATAGATCACTTGTCAAAATTTCACCTAAATCAAACGGTTAACAAACCGGGAAACACAGTTTTACGAAAACTTAGCAGACTAGAAAAAGGTAGTCGCCCAACGATTAGATCTTGCCGCCCAATGAAAATACACCAGAGACCTAGCGCCTGGCGGTAGGAAACCACCGCCTGGTGGTCCTTGCTTCGCGAAAAACACGAGAAATAGTGTTTTTTCACGAAAAAACCCTATTCCACACATCCATGCATCACTTGGCGGCAGTTCATCACCGCCAGGCGGTTTCCATCAGGAACCCTAAAATGCACATCAAAAGATATGTGTCGCCTGGAGGCTTCGAAGGCCCGCCACGCGGTTTCTCAAAAATTTCCAAAAAACATGAGAATCAAGCAATCATACTTCACATTGTATACTTGTTTATGCAATTAAACTAGAAAAACAAGAGGTACAACTCCCCTAACATGGTTTCCTTACCCGAGCTTGCTAATTTGGGGCGTCCTTTTTATCAACTATGACCTCCCTAATCACCTTCTAGCAATAGTCCTCAATCCTCTCTAAAATGCAGCCTCCTATGCTTATTAAATTCTTCTCAAATGTTTAACTAAGCTGCCCTTTTGTTTTTTTCTCTACTTTCTCCCCTCTCCCACTCCTTAAGTCACTTAGTTAAACCTCATTAATCCAAAAATGAAAAATGGCATTAAGAGAGACATTAATGGCCATCATGTTTAGCAAGGTTAGAGCACGTAACCATCCAATCCCAAAGCAAGTGCCCAACCACTTCAACCAACTCATATTTCATGATGATTCTTTGACACCTAGGATTATATTATCACTCATCATGTTCAAGCGTTTATTATTAAAATAATAAACAATTAAAATAACACACAATTGGCATACATAGGACTCGAACCCAAGTCCTCTTAACCATTTGAGCTAGTACTTCTCCACATCATAAAAGCTAGCATTAATTGCCATAAAGGCTCCCACTGCCCGCATTTATTATATAATTATTTACTTAATTATTTAAATTTCTCGGGTCTTACATTTCACATTAACCCCCATACTGTTTCCTTACTACACCATTACAATTCCTTTGCAATTACCATTCAATATCAATTTCCACTTACACATTAGAATAAGCACACCATCATATTCTCTTCATTACTCATTCCAATCACCAAGTTTAAGTACACTCTTCTCGTCACCTAAATTTACAATAATAGCCCTGAAACTCAATACTTGCATCCAACCTAGCTAGAACCCTATAACTTGAAAAATACTCGCTATCGCTTGGCGACAGATCATGCGCCGCCAGGCGACATATCAGTTTCTAGGTAAAATCCCAAATTTTCCTTTTTCTGTAAAAACCTTTAATCTTTCCCAATCTAATCAAATCAGACAATTCTCCATATTTACAAGTGAATCGTTGAACGCAATACACCTAATATTATATTGTACTGCACCCAGGCGACCTAACACGACTATATGGTGAAATCCACCTACATAGCCCTACAAGAAGTTGTCAAATGAATAGACGGATATGCATAAGCGGTCTAAGCCGCCTACTTCAAAGGACTAGCCGATATTCATTGACCAGACTTAATTTATTACAAACCAGGCCCCTAGTACCATCAATTATCAACTAAAGGCCTGGGTCAGGTTGGCCCAGGCCCAGGCCCAACTACGACCTATGCGATGGCCCGACCCATGACAAAATCATACATAATTAATAAACTATAAATATGCATGGACCCCAGTAATTAAAGGTACACATTCATTAATCTCTTAATCACAAGATTTGACTTTCTGAGCACCTGTTGGCTAATTTGATCGTTGAAGTCTTCTCCGCAGATAACCCCTCACGGGTCCAAGCCGAAGTACTAGCAGATGGCATATGCAAGCTGGGAGGAAGCCTACTAGAGGGATTGCGGATTGAGGTAAGGTGATGTTTGTGTTTGACACTTCTTATTTGTTCTCCGCAGGAACATATACTAACTCATATGACAACTGGACTCTAGAATTCAGATTCTTAATTACTTCCCGCCAACCCCTAAACATACACTCATAATTCATTTAGGTTTTAATTTGTTCAATATATTCATAGGAAATACAATTTCCTAAATTTTTCAACAATAATTTCACATCATAAACACATAGTACATATGCCAAACATCACTATGATTCCTGCATCAAAACAACACTCAAAACGACACAAAATAGTGTCGCGCCTCCTGGCAGACATGCATCACCGCCAGGCGGATCATGGCAGAACCAAGAAATCTAGGTTAAAAGGAGGTGTCGCATGGCAGGCAATCATCATCGCCAGGCGATTTTTTGGCATAAAGCTAGAAACTGCGAAAAAAATAGCATGACAAAGAGAATTTTATGGAATTAAATCATTGCAGTGCACAATCATCATACACGAATTCATAACACATAGGAGCAGCTCCACTTACCTGGAATTTTTTCTCCAATCGAGTTCCTTAGCCCTTCTTTCACACTACTTCGTTCACCTTTGCTTATACTAACCATAAGGAATCCCCTCCTCTTTGATTTCTCCACGCACCAATTTCTCTGCACTTTTCTAGAACTATCTCCCTTTCCTCTCCTTTTCCACTTCTATTTTAATTAAATTAATTTAAAAAAAACGAAATTAATTATTGTAAGGGTTAATGGCCATCAATTGTCATTAACCAATTCATGTTTCACGATAATTCTTACACCTCTAGGAATATAATATCACAGATAAAGGTAAAATATATCACTAATAAGCAATTAAATTAACACACAATTTGGCATACACAAGACTCGAACCCAAGTCTTCTCAACATAATCACATACTCTCAACCATTTACGCTAGTACTATTCCACATCATAGAAGCAAATATTAAATGACATAAATACTCCAACTACCCGCATTTATTAAATAATTATTTATTTAATTAATTAAATTTCTCGGGTCTTACAGATTACATGTACATAAAAAAGGCAAGGACTCCAAATTATTGTTCAAAATGTTGTGAATTTTTGACCTTGATGAAAAAGTGAAAAACATATAACGTGGCTTAGCACTTATTTGGCCCCTGGGTCACACTTATGTTTCATATTGCACTTATATGTTATTCTAACCTAAAAAGAGGACAAATGCTTTAGCTATTCACGGTTACATATACATAAAAAAGGCAAGGACTCCAAAATTATTGTTCAAAATGTTGTGAATTTTTGACCATGATGAAAAAGTGAAAAACAGATAATGTGGGTTAGCATTTATTTGGCCCCTGGTTCACAATTTGTTTAATACCTCACTTATATGTTATTCTCACCTAAAAAGAGGACAAGTACTTCAACTACTCACGCTAACATGTACATAAATAAGACAAGGACTCCAAAATTATTCTTCAAAATGTTGTGAATTTATGACCATGATGAAGTGAAAACCACATAACGTGCAATGTAATATTTAGTAAAAATAACTTGAAATACTTCCAGAATGAATACCAAAACTTTACTCATTCACCCAACTTGACAAAATGATATTTTGTGAAGTATTCTTTGCTTGGGAACATAGTTTCCAAATACTTATACCTGAGTTTGCACTTATTTACTCACATGTTATGACATACATATTGCAATGGAATCATGGAGTGCCTCATGTGAGCTTAATTCAACCAGTTCGTAAATGCAAGAAATATCATGTTTACTTGAAAACCTTAAAGTGAACACTTACTTAGTCAGGTATGCTAAGAGGTATTGCAAAAGTGCAAAAGAAATCACATGGGTTGACACTTATTTACATTTGACTTTGCAAGTACTTCTGACAGTAGGTACCTAAGTTAATTTGAAAAGTACTTCACCGATTAAGGGATTATGATTCACTCTTGTTCTTAATCGGTGAAGGAACGCAAAAGGGCCTGAATAAGAACACAAATAACCATTGCATAACGAGAGAGTGCTTACCAATCAACCAATACCACTCTTCTACAACAAATGACTGAAACTGCACAAAGAAAATTATGATAAAAACCCCAATTGAAAACAAATGAAAAAAATTAAAATTAGGTTTAGGGTTTTCAAAATTTACAAGGAATTGGAACTTGGACATGGTTTAACAAGCTTTCAACAAGAGAGGTTCGAAGATGAAGACGTCTTTCAACGAGTAAGTTGGGTTTCAACAATGTAAGATCCAACAATAAGGGTTTGAAGAGAAACAAAAAAGCTTTTAGCAACAACAATGTGGTCAACACCAACAACAAGGGTTCAAGAGCTTTACGCGAGATTGAAGAAGAAGAGGAGTTGAAGAAGAAGAGGAGTCGAAGAATAAGAGGACTTGAAGAAGGAGAGGAATTCAAGACGTCCAACCTTTATGAAACCCACTTTGTTCAAACCCTTTTCCTTTCTCTTTCCTCTCTTCCTCCTACTAACGTTAACATGATTTTCAATTAAAAAAAATACACACTTACTTGCCACATATGGTTGTTGTCACAACCTAAGTCGTGACGGGAAGACGAACTAAAAAGAAATTGTTTTGAAAATAGATATTTGAAGTCACCACTATAGTTTATTATTGAAAACCATAAAAATAAAGTCTGCGCAAACCAAATCTAGAGTTCGAGAGTCGGTTACGCGTAGGGAAGGTATTAGCATCCTACAACGCCCGCCCAAAGGTGATACCTTTAATTAAATTTGCAAAAGAGATGTGTTTATTTTATAATATTTATTTTCCTAAAAATAAGAAAATAAATTGAACACATGCATTTTTTTGAGTGAAAAGGACCCGAGAAGGGTTCATTAAAAATGAGAAATTAGGGTTACGTAGTTCTTTGTAAAAAAGTTTGATTAAATTATTTAATTTTTGAAAGTTGTCTTTTCACATTTTTGAAAATGAGTATCGTGCGACGCTTACGATCGGGTTTACACCAAAATCATTTTTATAATTTTTGGTATTTTTTTATTTTTGAAAAGGAGTGTCGCGTGACGCGAGCGGTCGATAAGACACCAAAATGTTTCTATGATTTTTATATTTTGAAAAAGAGTGTCATGCGACACGAACGGTCGATTAAACACCAAAACTATTTTTATAATTTTTTGTATTTTAAAAAAGGAAGTGTCATGCGACGCCAAAACTATTTTTATAATTTTTTGTATTTTAAAAAAGGAAGTGTCATGCGACGCGAGCGATCAATTACACACCAAATTTGTTTTTATAATTTTTGTATTTAAAAAAAAGAAGTGTCGTGCAATGCGGGCGATCGATTAGACACGAAAAATAAAAGAATAATTTTAAATTTTATTTATTCTTATTTTTATCATTTTTTAATATTATTTTAATTTTTATTTCAAATTTAAAATACTTTACTTATTTAGGAAGTAATGTGATTGAAATGTGAGATTTAATTAAAAAATGGTAAAATTGAAAATAAAAAACTAACACGTGGAAATGTGGTGCATAAAGAGAAACACATGGTGCATAAAGTAAACACATCATAGCCTAAAAAAAGAAATTAAAGGAGTAGGGTGTGTGCTTAATGAAAAAGCAGGTAAATGAGGTAAAATAAAACTAAATGTAAGGAATGTGAAATTATTAGGGAATTCATGAAGTAAATAAATAAACAGAACCCAAATCAAAGGCAAAGGTGAACAAATTAAATTAAGGAGGTGCACGGAGAAATAATTAAATATGCCAACCTTATGTCAAATTACCTTCACCTCTCAAAACGCAGAACTTAGGGGTGGGCAAAAAATCCAATTTTTATGATCCAATCCACTTTTTCACTGATCCAATCCATTTTATTAAAAACCCAATCCATTTAAAATCCATTTTATTGGATCTGGATTTCAATTTGATCTACATTTTATATATTTTATGGATTGGATATCCATTCTCTAAATCTAGATTTTCAAAATGGATAATCCAAAATATCCAATCCAAATTTTCAATTTATATTTTAGGTTAGGTTAAGTTAAAGGTCGAGACAGACTAGTTCAAATTTAGTCATATTTGACTGAGTTGATGTGACCCAATACGAAATTTGGCCGAATTCGGCCAAATTCAGTCAAGTCAGTCCCGATCGAAATTTAGCCCAGTGGGTCTTGGACAAAATTTGGAAGTATTCGGTTGAGTTGACCCTGACCCAAATTTGACTGCATTGGGCTGAGTCGACCCAAACAAAATTTTACCGTATTCGGCAGAGACAACCCTAACCAAAAATTGGCCATATTCAGCCAAGTCGGTCCCAACCGACGAATTTAATTAAGTCATCCCTGACTGAAATTTGAATGATCAGGCCCTGGCCCAAATGTGGTCGTATTTGGCCAAGTCAGCTCAGTCCAAAATTTGGTCATATTAGGAAAATTCGGCATTGGCCGAAATTTGGCCGAATCCAGTCAAGTCGATTTCGACTGAAATTTTGCCGAGTCAACCCCTGGCCCAAATTTGGTCATGTCGTCGCCGATCAAAATTCGTTCGAATTTAGCCGAGTAGACCGCAAGCAAAATTCGGCCGAGTCGACCCAAGCCAAAATTCGGCCAAGTTGACCTTAGCCAAAATTTGGTCGAATTCTTTCGTACAAGAAGTTCACTTCTTCTCCAAAACTAAATCCCAAATTACTCCAGCACCAACTCAATCTTTCCAGTTCAATTTTATTTATGTCATTATTTGTGATTATTCATTATTATAACAGATAAAAGGAAGAAAATAGAGTGAATCTATATCTATATACAAATGTGAACTTACAAATGGCAAAGTTTTCAATATTTTAATATTTATGAAACAGTTGAATTCAAATTTTTCTTTTTACAACAGGAAAATATGTTTATGTGTCATCTTCTCAGAATTTTGAAGATTAAAAAATAAATAAAAAACAAACATTTTCATCTCTCCTTATCCTACACACTATCATCTGTTTCAAACTTCTCTCTCTTTCTCAAACCCCTTCATCTTCTTCTCTCTCTTCCTCAAACCTTTTCATCGTCTTCTCTCTCTTTTTCAAACCTCTTCAGAGCTTCTTCTCTCTCTTTCTCAAACCTCTAAGCTTCTTCATCTGTCTTTGGATCACCCACACACCACACCATGGCGAACACCAATTCTTCAGCTTCATCTCTCTCTTTCTCACTCACACAGAACACCATATTTCTCATTTTACATACATCCTCACCTTTTTTTACGAGACTTCATCTCTGTCTTTCTGACTCAAACATTCAGATCTACTCAAAAAATAATCCTTTTGGTTCTTTTCTATTGGATCTCGAGTTTTGATCTCGATTTTGCTCTTAGATCTACTTTGTATTTGTTTTACGAGACTTCATCTCTGTCTTTCTGATTCAAACATTCAGATCTACTCAAAAAATAATCTTTTTGGTTCTTTTCTGCTGGATCTCGAGTTTTGATCTCGATTTTGCTCTTAGATCTACTTTGTATTTGTTTTATTTTTGTGTTGCATTGATGTTTTGTTGTCAGAATCACGAGCAACGTGAAGAACACAAAAAAGGTAACAAATTTTTTGCGATTTTTCGTTCTTCTACCATATTTAACTAATCTACTTTGTTGTATCGATGTTTTTGTCTCAGATCTACTGTTGGATGAATTTGTTCTTCTCAGATCTACTTTTCTTTTGGTTCAATTTTTCCTCTTATATTCTTGAGCACCTTCACGAGACTTAAAAAAAGGTAACCACTTCTCATTTTTGTTGTTCTTCTACCTTCTTGTGTTTCTTTCTATTGTTTTTTTGTTTGATGCGTATTTTTCTCTGATATCTACTTATTTTTGTTTTATTTTTTTGGTGGATCAATGTTTTTCTTTCAAATATACTTTACTTTTTTTACGAGATTTGTGGGATTTAGTTTTTTCTTTCAGATCTATTTCTCTTTTGAATGGTTTATTTGCTCTCAGATTTCGTTTTTCATGTATATTGTTCGATGGATTTTTTTCTTCTCAGATCTACCTTTCTTTTGGTTGATGTTTTGCTCTAAGAGCTTTGAGCAACTTGACGAATACAAAAAAGGTAACAAGATTTTTTTTTTCGTTCTTCTACCATCTTCTCAGATCTACTTTGTTTTCTATTATTTTTGTTTTTCATGGATATTTTTCTGTAGGATCTACTTATTTTTGTTCGGTGAATTTTTTTCAGATTTTCTTTTCTTTGTTGACAAAATGTGTTGGGTCGAGGTTTTTTTTCTCAGATCTACTGTTTGATGGATTTTTTTTTCTAGGATCTTTTTTGTTGATGCTTTCCTCTGAGATTTTAGAGGACCTTCACTGTACTAAAAATAAGGTAACAACTTCTAATTTTTGTTTTCTCATATCTACTACCATCTTCTCTAATCTACTTTGTTTTCTATTATTTTTGTTTTTCATGGATATTTTTCGGTAAGATTTACTTATTTTTGTTTGGTGGATTTTTTTAGATTTACTTTTATTTGTTGACAAAATGTGTTGGGTCTAGGTTTTTATTTTCAGATTTACTGTTGGATGGATTTGTTCTTCTCAGATATACTTTTTTTTGTTGATGTTTTCCTCTGAGATTTTTGAGGACCTTCATCGTACTAAAAACAAGGTATCAACTTCTAATTTTTGTTGTTTTTCTACCATCTTCTCAGATCTTATTTTTTTCTATTATTTTTCTTTTTTATGGATATTTTTGTCTGAGATCTACTTATTTTTGTTCTATTTTTTTGTTGGATGAATGTTTTGTTTTCAAATCTACTTTACTTTGTTGCATTTATCTGTTTGATTGGTATTTTTTTCTCAGATTTACTTTGTTGTTCGTATTTTCGTTCTTCTACATAGTAAAGGTTGAATCTTTTAACCTTTCACTCTTTGACGACGATAATAAAGGTACACAAGTTTCATACTTTGGCTGATATTCTCTTCTTCTCTAAGATTTGGTTGTTTTTTTTTCTACGTTTTTATTCTAATATTCTCTTCTTCTCTAAGATTTGGTTGTTTGTTTTTCTACGTTTTTATTCTTCAATTTTGATTTAAATTTTTAATTCCTCAACATATTTTTAAGACTACTTATTATCATTGAAGGTAATTAATTATAACTAAGTGTACCTTTTGTATATTTAATAAGTTTAAATGTAATTATTTAATTCTTCATTTTTCATTTCTTTAATAATATTGGATTTATTTTACATTTATAATTATATATTTGTTACATCGTCTTCTTTACCAAATCTCTTGCAAACATATAGATATATCAATGGACACTCACTACACCAAGTTTACTAGCTGTAAAGTTTAAAGAGGGTTTCATTACAATTCATTTACAAGAAAAGGTATGTATTTGACTATAATAATATTTTTTGGTCAAATAAGTACTTTGATATTTTTTCCTTATGCTTTACCGAAGATACTTTAAAATTGAAATTAAAGTATAAAGTATTTTTTTATGACTGATTCAAATATGTGGATTGTTGAAAAACTTTTTTTTTATGTTTTAGGTAACTTTTGCATCTTCCAAAGCATACTCAAGTGTGAAAAGATAACAACAGATTTCTTGTGGCACACCTTCTAACCGCAGCATGCAACAATTAATCATTTCCAAAACATTCAATGCTTTCTCGTGGTGTCTTCTCTCACCAATTTTTTTATTATTTAGGATTATTATTTTATGAGTTGTATTTTTCTATTTTAATTTTAATATAAGAAATATAATTATTAATATTTGACATTTGTTATTTACTATTTAATAATAATGTATAATAATATATTACATTATTCAATTTAACTT
>Ga0209389_1006446_pt1 | contig 10197 bp, 5 predicted proteins | sample CowpearedBW_FD_187526 | JGI IMG/M metagenome (GOLD analysis project Ga0209389, IMG submission 187526) | Root nodule microbial communities of legume samples collected from California, USA - Cow pea red BW (SPAdes) (version 2) | ecosystem: Host-associated > Plants > Roots > Nodule | place: USA...
ATTTAAAATATTTTATAAATTTAGATATTTTGAATTGAGTTTTTTATTTATTTATAGAATGCTGAATTTTTTTTATATTTTTCCATTGAGTGTATCGATTATATTTTTTATTAATTGGTTGACTTAACTATTATATTATTTTGTTATCTTATCTATTTATCTTTTCGACTTCACAGGTTAAGAAATATGAGGATATATGCTTAATATGGGATGACTGAAAGAGTCTCTTTATAGTTTTAGATGATGACATCAAAATTATGAGAGAATATGTTATCCAACACAATTTCAATTAGAGTAATAAAAGTCAATTGTGATTTTACATAAAATTTATAGGAGACTTGAAAATTAAGTAAGCTTGTAAGAGAATTTTACTCATTTTATTTAATTATACATTGAATTTGAAAATTATTTGAATATAAGTTATTGCAAATAAAAGAAGTTACCTTTAATGATTAGGTAATGGTGAATTTATAGTAGAATTTTGTTTAGTTGTAAAGGTTTTATTAGGTTAGTTTTTATGTTACATTTTAGATTTAAACTTTAAAATCATTTTAAATATTAAGTCATTGTTGCATATTGCTCAATTAAGTTAGCTTTGAAAGCAAAGTAGATTCACTCATGGTATTTTGTAAAATGTAATGTTATATGTTGCACCAACAAACATACAACAAAATATATATAATTAATATTTCAATCAACTAGGATGATTTGTACAATATAAAAATTATATAACTATGTAAAAACTTTTTTTTTTTCTAAGAAGACCATCTTCTATTTCACTCTTACACATTTCTTCCATGTGCACTATCATTTACTCACGTATAACATACAATCATAATAAATGAACAGACTATAAACCAAACAAAAAACATATACATAGTAACCTCGTGCAATTGTAATATGTGTGTATAATTTCAACCTACTTTTTACTCTAAATTACACACCCAACTTTTCTCATATAGCATACCATCATCATAACTCATTTATCACATTACTATTCAGCCCACATGGCTTAACAATACATAACTCACACAAATAACAATCTATTGGCTCAACCCAACTGGCTTAATAATCTTCAACAAGAATCAAATGTCTAGATAACTTATCTCTCACTGGCCTCACATATAAATGCATCCCCTAGAGGTTCATTCCTCGACTTTCAAGACTTAGACATTTGACTTTATTTCTGGAAGACATGTGTATTGAATAGAATCAAAGGTTATGCACCTACGATATACTATCTCACACTCCCACGGAGCTCGCTCTGACATAGCAATAAAGTAGGACCAATGTCCCTCTTAAGTATGACAGGTAAATTCCTTACACATGCATGGTTAGATCCTTTTTCATATTGAAGCACCAAATTGTAAAAACCTTCTTCAACACAATTAGATATCTTCTTCTATTGAGTTAGATACTAGTAGAGTAGATTTAGGATGATATATTCAAATCACAATTCAATACACCTTAAACCCAAATTAGTATAACACTCCCTTCCTTGAAAGTCAATATACCCCTATCATCCACATAATTCATATATCACATTTCAAAAACTTTAATATAAACAAAATGTTAGTATTTTGTCTAAATTTGTATTTACAAAAATCCATTACATTGAATAAGTTAAGAAACCAAAAACAACAAATGTTTTTTTAGCTCAAGCATAAATGTGCTTGCTTGAATGAAAATATGATAAAAACTTGGTTAAGTTGCAATGTTATATTTGTTTGAGAAAAAATATTTTGAATAGTAAGATCTAAGTCTATGTTCTATTTTCAATTGAACAAATATAAGATATATCATCCCTCATAGCAAAATCAAACCAGTCCCAAACTGCAACAATAATTCAAAACTTCATATTCATCAACAAATCGACATAAATCAAACACTTTAACCTAACAATTCAAAATGCCAATATGTCAACTCAAATATTACAATTAATATATTTTCATCTAGACAGTAATCACATAGTTAACCATGCTAGATACTATTATAATTGTATAGTTTCCCTTACCTAGATTGTAAGCCACTACCGAAAAGAGCATTACCTCTAAATATCTCTACTCACATTGGATGCAATATCTACACACAAAAAAACTCATATAAACTATTTAAACACACTTTAACAATCCTAATCAAACATATATTCATCTCAAGCCCTTAAACCTCACATGCAAGTCCCACAACCCTTGTATACAACATATCTCACTAACAAACACACAAGAAAGATAAAAGATGAATATAATTGTAACACTCTTACTAAGGATCCTATGTTGTACTCCAATCGTTAAACAAATGAAGGGTGGAATAAAAAATCTAGAAAAAAAACAAAGAAATAATTGTTTTAGAGAAATTATGATTATTGCAAAATAAAACTCAAATAATAAAAAGTTTTATTTATAATATGTTTTTCTAATAAAATATTCAAGTATCATTTATAAAACTATTTTTATTCTTAAACTATTTTCTAAATCCTTACGACTTATACTTTCGGTTATTTGAAATATCATTTTGTTATATTTAAATTTTATTTTGAATGGTTGAAAATTTTATACAAAACATATATATTAAAATTGAAAATATTTTTTAATATGTCAAAAAAAAAATAGAAGGTAATAATAAAATAAACAAAATTTGGTGTTGATTGTGAAAGATAGAAGGACAAACACTTCTTAATTGTTAATATGAGACGATAGATTTGTAAATTATTATATACTAAAATAAAGCATGAGGTATAACACACAGTGAAACCACGTAGTACCTTGAACCAACCGAAAGAAGAAATGATCGTAGTGATGCATCCTTAATATGTGCTAAGTGTCAAAATTTGTAACGTTAACCACTACTTGGTCGGTGCCCCAACACAAACATTAATAACTTTTCGTTAGGATAGGGATGAAAAATAAATAATTGTATTAATTTAACTGAATTTTAAAAATAGTTTAATTGATATAATATTTTAAATTAATTCAACTGAATTGTATAGGGTTTTTAGTAAATCAAATTCAACTCAATTACAGTTATTTAAAATATATTATACTGGTAATATATTTTGAATTTTTGTTGGTCTTATGAGTTATGATAACTTACAAATAATTTAAATTTTAGTAATTAAATTACCATAACGGTTCAGTTCCGATTATTTAATCAAATCATATTTTTTTTCTTCTTCTACTTCAAGATTGTTTACATAACTTGTGATAGTTTTAACTTTTGATATGAACCCTTGTTTTTAACTTAGTTATTCTCTTTTTCTCGAAAAAAATAATACATTTGATAGAGAAAAGAGATGTCGTTTTAAGAAAATTATTCAAGAAAACATATTAATTACTACTTTAATAAATATGAAAAAAAATCTTAAAATTACAATTATAACGAAACAATAATAGTGTTGAGTAAAACTCTAAATTATTTTGGAAAATAACACCACAAATATAATTTCTGCTATGAACATTACCTAAATAGAATTTCAAATACGATTAAAATGTTTAATAACATTTATTTAAAAAGTATATAAAAGTTTGTATTTGTTTCAATACTATTTTATTTCAATTTAATGTCTTTTTATAGATTTGAAATTTGGAATTGCTATCACAATTTTTTTTTTCGAAAGACGAATTAAAAGATTAAATAAAAATGTATAATTAAATTATCTTTAACTTATTTTTCATAAGCGAGGTATTGAGATGTGACACTATTAAGATACGAACATACGATTCAAATAGATTTAATATTAATGATAACAATTAATCCAAATGATAAAGATTAGAACAAGAATATTTTGACAACTAAATTTAATAATCTTAATTTACAACATGAGGTGATATTTTATAAGTCATTTTAAAATATTAAAAAATAAAAAAAAGTAAAAAAATGAAAAGTTACTTAATTAAAAGATGTTACCTCATACTATAAAAGAAAATTATAAAAATGTAGTTATTAAAATATTTTTTTTTAAATTACTAGGAATGGAAAACTTAAGTTTAACACTATGGATTAAATTATAACAATTCAACATTAGTTTACGACCACTGAATGATATTGATAGCAACTTTTTGTAAATTAACAAAAGAAATTGTTTTAAAAATGGTGATTTGATAAGAAGATGAAGAGTAAAGTAAGGGTTTATGAAAACGACAAGGAGAATAGATAGTTGATTAGGTACGTATTCAAGTGTTTCTTCTAAGATTGTAATATTATTTTCTTTTTGTGTGATGATTAATGCTAAAAGACACAACATGACAAAGATCCAAAACACGTGTAGCTAAATCCAAGGTAAACTTCCTAACCTTTGCTTCATGAATGAGAAGATAATGTTCCCATCACTTTGAATAAAGAATAACATTTTCTTTTTCTTTTTCTTTTGATCCACATTTCATCATCTCTTAAACATTCATATTTTTAGAGGTCATGTGAAAACATCACACACATCCACAAACACATGCTTTCTTTTCTAGAAAACCTCAAGAAAAAGACTCACACTCACCATAATCTAACTATTTTCTAAAATTATTTCCAAATCATATACAAAATTTAATGGGAGTCATATGTATTTGTTTTCAGTCAATTTTTCTACAAAAAAAAATTAATAAACATGTATTTTTGAGACAAGAGATAAATTATTTCTTTAAAGGTATTTCATTCTTTATAGGAGATTTTTTATCATGAATTTGTGTTAAAATTTATAAATATTTAATACCATTTTTATAAATAAATATATTATTTAAAATGAGATTGATAGATATTTTTTTTTGTTTTTTTTTTAAATTATTAGGACAAAATTTATACATGTGACATGAGTCGATTTATAAAAAATTTGATACCACTTTCAAATTTAAAATCTGATTTATTAAATTTAAGATTTTTTATATAAAATTTAACTTTATCATTTTTAACTAATATAAATAAGTAATTTATAGAAGAATATATACAAAATGTATAATTAGATTGTATAAAGAAGTAGAAAAGAGTTGTAAAAGGTGTTTACTTTAAATGTTCAAATAAATAAATTGCAGAATGGTAGAATAATATAATAATGTATTCGAATATAAATTTAATAATATAGTAATAGCCATTAATTCGTGAAGGTTTTATAACTCAAGATTTATATATTGCTTAAAAGTTTAAACCTTTATCACCTTTATTACAAGATAAGATACACATCACTTTTAAGTAATTATAATTTTCTAATAACTTCTATTTAGTATTGACCATTAATAATCTTAATATTTATTCTCTATTCTTGATAATAATTATGATTAACGATGGGTTTGTACATTATGACATTTTGATATTTATTTTTAAAAAACTTGAATTTTACAGGTTTAATATTTAGTTGACATTATTTCCATTTTCGAGATGAATTTTCTTTTAAATTTTTTAGGAAAGGAACTTGTTTATAAGTTTAAATTAACTTATGCATAAATGAAAATAACTAAAATGAAAAACATCCGAAGAAAGTTAATATGAAAAACTATTACAACTTAACTTATAACTAACTTAGTTTTAGTTGATAATATATATTTTTTTCTTCTCTACAAATATTTTGCAAGAAGTTTCTATAATCCCATCTTATATAATAACATATTATGCGTATGTGTTAAATAGTGTATAAATAAACGGAACCTTTAATTTTATTTATAGGCAACTAAAACTTCAATTTAATATTTCGAAACGTATTTTACAAAGGATTTTATCTACCGACAAATAATTGTATTATTTGGTTGTTTGTACCAATGTCTTTATAAATTAAGCCCAAGAATGTTCATATAAAAATTATATTTGGTGAGATTTTGACAAGTATCAATGTAAATAATATTTTTTTAAACAGTGAGATATGAGAATCATTCTCGAAGATCAATAGTCAAATTGCAATTTTCAAGGGTGATTCTGGTATCAAATACAAGGAGTTGTTCTAGTATTATAATCTTTAGATTGATTTTAAATCTTTATTGGGTACTATTTTGATTAGAAATAAGCTAATTTATAATATATAATTGAAAATAATTTGTATTTTTTTATTCCTTTTAAAAATCTGAAGAAAAATTAATTGCACAACTCAAAACCTTTACCCTTTTTTTTTAATTTTATTTACTTTAAACTTGAGAAAATAAATTTAAACTAAGAATGCTTATGTTCTTACATAAGACATACTTTATTATACTCAATAAATATTCTTACCTATATTAAAATAAATTTTGGGTTTTGTTAACCAATAGTTAAGAATAATTAATATGTATTGAATCTTACAAAAATACATAATTAAGTGTGATATTAAATGAAATATAATCTAATAATCATTAATACAGTTTTATTTTATTTAAAAAGCAAAAATACTCACAAACCTGTTTAAATTTTATTTAATGATCACCGGTAAAGTTAAAAAATAATTAAATAATAAAATTATTATATTTTAATATTGTTAAAAATTAAATAAAATTAAACATAAAAATTTAAATTAACAAAAAAAAAACATAAGAAAATAGTGTTAAACATTTAAAAAATTTACAAAAAAAAATACAACTAAAATATTAATTTAAAATCTTAAAAATTTCAAAATCGTAATTTTTTATCAGAAAGTTATTGTTTACAAATTTTAAAAGATATTTTTATTATAAAATATGTTATATATATTTATATTATTTTAAATAATGTATTTAATTATTTGAGATATCAATGTAAAAATATAGAACAAATGTGCATTTTAATAGTGCCATTACACATTCCTAAGATTTTCCTTTATTACTAGCTACTAACTTTTCATATATAATTTAGACGTTATTACAAACTTTAACCTCTTAATTATACTAATATTTTAAAATTTATCAATCATTTACCACATTTTTGTGCTATTTTTATTAACTAAAAATTCTAGTGCTATTTTACAATAGATTTATCAGTTTTTTTTTTATATATTATAGACCAATTTTTTTATCCCTAAAATCAAAAGGGAATTTTTGAAGAGGTTATTCCGTATTGATAAATGTTATTATCCGATGCTTCAAATAAGTTAAATACCAATTTTGAATCATGTATCTTAAAATTTGCTGTTCTAGAATCAATATTCTTCAAGGGTTTTTAAAGTACATATTTTTATAAAATAGACTTTTCATTTTATTGTTATGATTTAATTGTATATTTAGTCTATAAAATTTTAATATATCTTCAATAAATATATCAAACGTAAATTAAATATTAATAAATGCTTTAATAGAAATTAAAAATTAATTTCAACAAACTTTGTTAGAAAAAAAAACAATCTAAATGACTCTAAAGTTATATTATAAAAGAGAATATAAAGTTAATTTAATTCTGAAAAATCAACTTGTAAGTAATATAAAGTATTTCTTAAAAAAATATGATTTGATGATAGAAAAATGTTTTTTTTTCAATGTAAAGATTTAATAAAGATATTTGTTATTCCGGAAGGTACAAGAAGATGAAAGTTGTTCCAGGTGGGTCATAGATATTTGCCTAGATATTTGCCTCCGTACGAACAAACTTCAACTACTCACATTTTCAATAAAAAAAAAGTTGTTCCACTGAGAAAAACATGAGAACCCTAGATATTTGCCTCCGTACGAACAAACTTCAACTACTCACATTTTAGGTGTACAGACACAAGTTTAATCTTCTAAGCACTTATTAAGCCAAAAAAAAGATGAACATAATTTTAATATATTAGAATCTCTGAAAAAATATTTTTATTGAAACCATAATATTTTAATTATTAAAAGGTCAAAAATAATATTTTTAATCGAGTACCGTGTATTTTATATATCTTTATCAAGTATTTTAAAGACAGTTGTTGGGTCTGTACTGGTTTATAATTTTACTAAAAAGAGGGGGTAATGTGAAGCAGACAGCTGAAACAATTATTGCTAAGAAGAACAAAACTATGATCACAATAATTGATTAATGATCGACGTCACAGCAAACAGTTAAGGAGAGGTGACTGTTGCAGTTGAAGAAGAAGATAGTTTAAATTGGATGAAGAAGATTGAGAAAATAATGACATGACAAGGAAGGAAAAAGGTTGTGTGACAAAGCATCTCATAGGTAAAATAGTTATGAAAAATAAAATTGTGTATTTGTAAAAAAATAAAGAAAGTGAAAAATAAGAAAAAGTGTAAAAAACATTTCAGATTCAGTGACTTTTGGAAGAAAAAATCATGTATTTAACATAAAAATGAACTAAAGTTTAGTGATTTTTCTTTCCAAAAAGTCACTGAATCCCCGAGAAAGAGAAACTCTATTCTCTCTTCCTTTTCACCTCAGGAAATCTATTCCAGTAGGATCTGGATCTCACTATGCATGGGGTGAGTATCGGAAAGGAACAGAAGAAACTGTTTACACAGAGGAAGACGAAGTAAAAGCTAACATGATAAATTTTATTCATCAGAGGTTAACCTATCCAAAGGTAACCACTTCCATGGGTCCATTTGGAGTTTTCAAGTTCACACAACCAAGATCAGATTATAGAAAGTTGTCCTGAAGGTTCAAATTAAATATCTGTTCTTCAAAACAACAGAGGTAAAGGAAAACTACCTAATCACAGGTTCCACTACACAAACTTCCGAGCTCCTTCCTAGGCGATTGTGTGAAGGACTAGTCTGACAGCAAGAAGCTTGAGGTTGCTACTGGAACAGAATCAGTCAAATAATGGCCAGCATTTCGCTGGTGTTATTGAGGAATGTCGGTATGATCCCCAGGTACCAGGTTGTCACTTTGGTGATCTTTTTCTTCTTTGGTTTCAGACCTGACAAAAATTTGCACCCAAGTTAATCCAGTACTCATATAATGCAACACAGATATATAAAGTGAATCCAACTACGCAGCAACTTACACAATTCGTCTAACAAATTGTCCCCTAATACGAGGCCGCTGTTCTGCTAGTTTTTTCCTGCTATGATATCGAACCTGGAAAAGGAATGGAAATTCCAGAATATTGAAACAAGTCAAATTGATGACGACAATATATAACATCTCGTGCTTATTAACGATGAGGATCAACTCATTGACGAAAACATGGCCATACAAATCATACAAGGCAAGTACGAAGTACAATGAAGCCTTATCCTACAAGTCATACAATGACTACATAATTCACATAATACTACTCGGCCAGGGTAACTTGGGCAGTAAATATCTTAATTTTTAAATAAAGGAAAAATAATTTGATAAAATTGCAGAGAAGATCACCAGACCATTCATTTATAGAGATTATACGAATACAATGACAAGGGCATAACCACACCTCAATTCTCAAATTGACAAAATCCACATTCAATAAAGATCTTCAGCGAATATATTATAACCACGCAATTTAAAATAGAATTACCCTTTTCTCAAAGCATCTTTCTTTTCTCTTTTGACGAAACTTGGTCAAAGCAGCCTCTCTCAATGAAAGTCGTCCTTCATCTGCCCCATTCCCAATGTTTTTCCTATCAATGCCACCAACTCCAAAGCTCCCAGAAGCCACATTGCCATTTTCCATATTTACTGTCCTCATTGTCAAGGTTCCGTCCTGTCCATTGCTCCCATGTCCATTGCTCCCGTGATCACTCTCCCCAGCATTTCCATCTATTGTGTAGTTTGCAGCATTACTTTCTGCTGGCCCTCCAAACGCATTTGATGATACACATTGCTGAGCAGTGTTGGTTGAGCTTTTGAGTAAGAGATCATGCTCTGATTGGAGATCTACAGCAGCTTTACGGGAAATGTGATTATAATGGTGATGCTCATAATGAGTGTGCTCGGCTTGGAATTCATGTTCAGAGCTTCCCAGTTGTCCTCTAACAATTTCCATATATTCTTCCCGGGCATAAGTTTTCTTACTATTGTTCGGTAAAGTTCGGCGTTCAGAGGAATTAAATGAGCCCAGCCCTCTTACAGACTCTGGCATCTTGTCAAAAGTACAAGGTTTGGTGCCAAGATATGTATTAGTGGAGGCCATGTCATTGATGTTGTTGCTCCCATTAGATTGTTGGTTTGGAGGAGTGACATTTGAGTGAGATGGAAAGTTGTGTATTACCTCTGCATTAGGTGCAGCTGAGCCATTGGCTAGTGGAGAACAGCTTCCTACATTTCCGGTTTGAGCCTGATAAGAGGTAAAGAAAAACATAAGGCTTACCCAAAGATAGATTAAGCCTTTGATTATTTGAGGGAAGAGAAATGTGTGGAGAGAAATTCATGGAA
>Ga0209389_1006450_pt1 | contig 10194 bp, 15 predicted proteins | sample CowpearedBW_FD_187526 | JGI IMG/M metagenome (GOLD analysis project Ga0209389, IMG submission 187526) | Root nodule microbial communities of legume samples collected from California, USA - Cow pea red BW (SPAdes) (version 2) | ecosystem: Host-associated > Plants > Roots > Nodule | place: USA...
TTTCCTAAAATCACCTTTCTGATGACGTACATCGAATGGGTAAATCTCGTAAAATATTGGCAGAACTATTTGGCCAAAAGTTTCGCGGCATTCAACGATTTTTTCAAGCTCACGAAGACAGCATGTAGATTCAGTGTATGTTTGGGAGAAAACGATTATTGCGATCTTAGAGGCTGCTATTGCGCGCATGTGTTCTTCCAGCTTCTTTCCCTGCTGCAGATTTTCCTCATTAATCAAAGTTTTGACTTGAGCTTGTAAGAGCACAGAATGGAGATGAGAAACGAATTTTCTGCTCATGTTTTCTCCCCAAAAGTTGATGAACACATCGTATATGAATTGGGGTTCTGATTTTAAGAAGGAAGAAGATGATGACGATGAAGAAGAACCCAACTCCATCCAAGCAATTGAAGTCAAGTCTTCAAAGGTAAAGCAGAAACACTTCTTTATGACCGACCCAATTGGGATTCAAAATAAAATTCAAAAGACTTTTCTATAGAAAAATATCGTGAAGTGATTTTTAAGAGGTCTCAATTGTTTTTTAAGAACGAGGAATAGTTGGTTAAAAGATAATAGACTGTATATTTAAAAAACCCAGGTTAGTGCTGCACATGAAGATTAATTTTTTATATAAATATCGAACTTCGTTATTACTGACCCATATATGGTTTATATCCAGCTCTTTGCACACTTTTCTTTTAAGAAGCCTTCACGTTTTTAGAAACACTTTTAAGCGTCTTTTTTTGTTTTAATGGTTAAACTGATAGCAAAGGTACTCTATTTCTGAAAATATGATTTACTTCATATGTGCATTTCATATGAGCAAGACACTACAATTTATAAGACTTACATTTGACTTTTCATCTGCAAGTCATAATGTCTCTAATTATTATAAAAACATAATGCTAATCACCATTAACATCCGAAACATAACACATAAAACTTTTGACTTTTGCTCTCCTAAAACATCACAAATATAACCACTCATAAAGTCTGCTCAATCAATCCTAATTTAAGTTTACCCTAACAAAATTCCCCCATAAACTTAAATATTTCTTTCATCCTTCATTCCGATTAGATTTTTATAGTTATTGAACAATACAGTTGGCAATGGCTTTGTAAATAAGTCTACAATTTGATTTCTGCTTCCCACGTGCACCATTTCTACATTACCTTCCTTCACCTGTTCTCGGATGGAATGAAATTTCACATCAATGTCCTTAGTCCTTCCATGGTTGACCGAATTCTTTGCCAACACAATAGTTGACTTGTTATCTACTCGAATTACAGTTCCTCCTTTTTGTTTCATCTCCAGTTTGCTTAGAAGATTTCTAAGCCATATTGCATGACATACACTCAATGATGCTGCAACGTACTCAACTTCGCATGTAGACAACGTCATTATAGGTTGCTTCTTTGAGAGCTAGGTAAACGTCGTGTTGCTCATAAAGAATACATACCCAGATGTGCTTTTCCGGTCATCTACATCTCCACACCAATCACTGTCTGAGTACCCTACTAATCGGTAATCGTCTGACCTAGTGTAGTATAATCCGAGCAATGTTGTTCCCCGCACATACCTCAATATTCTTTTCAGTGTTTTCCAATGTGTGTAGCTCGGCTCCTCCATGTATTGACTTACTATTCCAAAGCTTAGTAACAAATCCGGCCTTGACCTCGTCAAGTAACGAAGACTTCCAACCAAGCTTCTGTATTTGTTGGCATCTACGTGATCTCCTCCATCAAAATTTGAAAGTTTTGTACTTGGTTCAATTGGGGTTGAAACAGGGCTACAGCTCTTCATCTTGAATTTACTCAGAATGTCCTCGGCATACCTTTCTTGAGACATAAAGATGTCTGTCTCAAGTTGTTTGACTTCCAGCCCGAGAAAGTATCACATGTGTCCCAAGTTCGTCATTTCAAACTCTTTCTCCATGGTTCTTTTGAACTTCTTGATTAATTCTGCATTATTACACATGAACACAAGGTCATCAACATAAAGAGCTATAAACATTATCCTACCTCCATGCTTCTTTATATATAGTGCGTGTTCAACCGGGCATTGTTCATATTTATTTTCCACGAAATAAGTGTGGATTCGTTCATTCCACGCCCTTAAAGCTTGTTTTAGGCCATAAAGAGCCTTCTTTAGCCTCAACACCTTCTTTTCTTCACATCATGTAGCCGAGTGGTTGCGCAATGTAGACCTCTTCCTTTAACACACCATTCAGAAAAGCTGACTTTACGTCCATTTGAAAAATGGGCCATTTGTTCTGAGCTGCTATAGAAATTAGTAGACGAATAGTCTCCATCCTAGTAACCGGTGCAAACACCTCGGCATAGTCAACTCTTTCCCTCTGTTTATAGCCTTTTGCTACTAATTGAGCTTTATATCGCTTTATCTCACCTTGTACGTTCATTTTCTTCTTGAAAACCCACTTTACTCCAATGGGTCGAGCTCCTTGTGGTAACTCAGATAGTTCCCACGTGTTGTTACGTTCTATAGCAGCAATCTCCTCGTCCATTGCCTTCTTCCATTTCTCATCCACCATGGCTTCTTCAAAACTAACATCTTCCGATTCTACCAAAAGACATAAAACATGTACCTCGTTAGTTGTATTATATATGTCTTGTAGGCTCTAAGTTCTAGGCTGCAATGGTTCTTCTTCCTCGTCAGAGACCTCCTATTGTCTTGCTGGTACATTGTCTAGATTTCTTCTTTCACTTGTTAGGCTTCCAAAGGTAGTTTCCGAGCTCCCACTTGTCGTTGCTAAGCTTTTAATTGTCACTGTCGAGTTGTTCCATTCGTTCTCCTAATATATTACAACATCTCGACTCACAAGAACTTTGTTTGTTATTGGATTAAACAATTTATAACCCTTTGTTTTTTCATCATATCCAATAAAAACAAGTTTCTTACTCATGTCCTCGAGCTTGGTTCTTTGTAGCGCTGGAACATGAGCATATGCTACACTGCCAAATACCTTCAAGTGAGATACACATGGTTTCTTTCCACTCCATGTTTCATGTGGTGTCTGTCGATTGAGCTTTGCATGAGGAGACATGTTCTGCACATATACTGCATACTGCACTACTTCAGCCTAAAATTCTTTTGACATATTCTTACCTTTCAACATTGCTCGAACCATGTTGAGAATTGTCTGATTCTTCCTTTCAGCAACTCCATTTTTCTGTGGTGAGTATGAAGCTATCAAAAATCTTCTAATGCCAAGCTCCTCACAGTACCTCATGAACTCGGCTAATGTGTATTCACCTCCTCTATCTAACCGAACAGCTTTAATTTTTGTGCTCGTTTCATTTTCAATCATTACTTTAAATTTCTTAAACACTTCAAATACTTCATATTTCTCCTTCAAAAAATAAACCCATGACTTCTGAGAGAAATCATCAATAAATGTTCAAAAATACCTCTTACCACTTAAAGATACAAGAGTAATTGGTCCACAAACATCTGTATGCACCAGGCCGAGCTGTTCCTTCACCTGATACTCAGTTGTCTTTGGAAATGAGGCTTTTTGGTGCTTGCCAAGTACACAATCTTCATAAAAATTCTTCTTAAATTCTATGTTTGGCAATCCACGCACCATTTCTTTCTGTACTAGCTCGGTCAACCCTCCAAAGTGCAAATGGCCGAATCGAAAATGCCACTTCATTGGTTCATCCTCGACATCGAGTTTCAAATACCTCAGCTCCAGTTTATACATTTTGTTTTGTTTCATTTCTACTCGGGTAATAAGGTGTCCGAGTTTATCCCTCAACTTCAACACTCGATCTTTCATGATGACTAAGTACCCATTTTCCATTAACTGCCCCATACTTAATATGTTGGTTTTGAGGTCGGGTACGTAGTACAAATCTCGAATTGTCCCAATTCGTCCATTCTTTTGAGAAAAACATATCGTACCTCGTCCTATTACTATCACCTTGGAAGTGTCTCCAAATGACACATGACCAGCTTCAATTTTGGAGAGCTCGTCAAACATAATTTCATCTCCACACATATGGTTACTAGCTCCAATGTCTAGATATCAGATCGAGTTGTTTTCGACTCGCAAACCAAACTCGGTGTTTGTGCTAGAGTTCGGACCAACCTCGATATCTGAGCTCCTTGTCAGCAACATCTCATCCTTATCAGTTTCCTCCCTTGCCAAATTCTTCATATCATGTGCAAAGCTCTTCACATCATGTGTCGAGCTCGCTTCGCTACTGGTCATCAACAATATTCAAGCTTGTTCTTCAACCTCTTTTGTAAGAAGATTGGTTGATTCATTTCTCCTATTTTGAGATCGACAATCCTTTGCAAAATGACCGGTCTTACCATAGTTATAACACTTGACCGGTCTACACTCATTTGCGTAGTGACCGGGCTTGCCGCACTTGTAGCACTCACCATTGTTGCCTAACCGACCTCCTCGGCCTCGACCTCGCCAATTTTGCAGGCTGGGAGTGTCGTCTTCGTAATCATCTCGACCTTGACCACTATGTCCTCGACCTCTGTTTCCAAGACCTCAATTTTAACTCCTGTGATCTCTTCCTCCTCTACCCCGAGTGTTCTGAGTTTCAAACACCTTTTTCTCCTTGAAATTTGTCCTTGCTTGGAGAGCTTGGCCAAAGTAGTCCTCCTTCATCTTTCTTCTTCTTTGCTCATAGGCTTCTAGAGACCCAGCAAGCTCTTCCATCGTGAGCTTTGAGAGGTCTTTGGATTCGTATATAGCACACACAATGTTGTCGAAGTCAATTGTCAATGACCTCAAAATTTTCTCCATAACTCGGTTTGCAGGCAACGACTCCCCATTCTTGGCAAGTTGGTTTGCCACAGTCTCCACCTAAGATATGAACTCGGTTACTCCTTCGTTCTCCTTCATCTGCAACCTCTCAAACTCTCCTTTGAGAGCTTGAAGAAAAACTTGTTTCACACGGTCATCTCCCTTATATGTTTTCTCCAAGAACTTAACCTTCACTTGTTGATTAACTAGCATGTTCTCATCATCATTAATCCATTGAAGTTTATAAGGGTTAGAACATGCTACACCTATTGGTAGTGGGTTTTGGAGTTTAAATTTGAACCTAATTTTTGAGTTGCTCATGGAATAGAATTGTGAAAAAGAAAGGTTGCCACCTCCTAAACTAAAAATAAAAAAGTGAAATATGAAAAAAAAATCATATTTTTCAGGGCATGTAAAAACAAAAGAGGAGAAACTAAAACAATCCACATGTAGTATAACTCCTTGATGAATTTGCTTGCTATTTTAGTTTTTTACATATCTTGAAATGTATACTTAGCATATTTAAGTGTGAAATTCTTTAAAATCCACATTGAAGATACAATGCTGCATTTTCATAGTTCTTGGTTCAACAAATTTTATTTTTTGCACTCAAATTCTAAACTAAATCATTTGGATTACTTTTGTGCTTTTACTTTTAAATTTTCTTTAATTTTATTGTTTGTCATTTCATTGAAATTATTTTAGTTTGCCATCTTCATTATTTCATTTAAAAGTAGTGTAGTTTTCAAATTAGTTTTTCTTGATTTTTGTTTATTACTCTTGAGTGCTTCGAAAATAATTGACTTTTTCTTGAATCTTGAAAGAAGTCGCCTCTTGCTAAGGTACCCTTTTAGGTGTTGTAGATAGAACAAGAATGAAACTACTTATGAAGAGACGTTCGAAGGAAAAGACTTTGGAAGAAAAAACATGGGAAGAGGCATAATTGAGACCTGGACTAAAATCTACCTTCAAAATATATCAAACAGTTGAAAATCAAGCTTGTGACAAACATTTGTCACTAACACAAAAAATCCATAGCATAATTTGAGGGTAGTTTGTACCTATTGCTAAATTGTTTTCTCAAGGAATTTCTTTTAAGTCTGTTATATTTTTCTTAGTTTTTAGTTTTCATTTTTTTTCTTTAGAAAATATCTTTAGTACAATCTCATCTTCCACTCTAAAATATGTAATAGTTTAACCTTAGACTTTTGAAAGTGTTCTAAGAGACTCTAAGTGTCACTTGGACTTTCACCTTAGGAACTTGTCTAGTTTACTTTTAAACTTTTCTATGCTTTTAAATCTTCTAATTTTTACTATAGGTCTCCAAGGCAAATTAGGTTTTATCTCTCAAGTATTTAGAGATTTTCCTTTGGTTCTTAGGGGTGCACACACACACACACACACACACACACACACAGATGAATATACTTTTAAGTTTTTCTTACAAAATTTGTGAAAATAAATGTCTAGGAAATGTTTTTTCTAGGAAATATTTGGTACTTAAACAAGTTTATATGTGAGCCACCTCTCGTTCTTGAGAATTTAGATATGTACTTTTACTTGTTAAAAACGTCTCCAAAAACTTTTTTAAAATCTCTATCTCTCAATTTTTTTAAAATCTTATGAAAACTTTGTGAAAATAATTTTGATAAAAAAATGAGTGATCATAATCATCATTCTAGTGTGCATGGTAGTTTTAGGGATTATCATGAAGAGGAGACCTTAAAAGGTTGAATGAAAAATACAAAAAGGAGATATATAAGATCTTAAGAACATTTGTGCTAGTTTATGAAAACCTAAGAAAAATCCAAGAGAAAACATAGGAAGGGGCCAAGTAGAAGAGGAAGATATTAAATGCATAAATTTACTTAGACATTTTAAGTTTTTAGAATACTAGATTTAGATAAACTATGTTATCTCCAAGATATATCTTTAAGATTATCTACACGGTGTATCTTTAAGATTGTCTAAAATTGTAATGTCTCTTGAATCTTGTGCAGAATAACCTTAATAAACATCTTTTATCTTGTAGAAAGCATAATTCAATAGATGATCTAATGGGCCTCAACATTCGGCTACACAAAGCATAGTTAAAATGCTCAAGGAGATGTATACATTTTATTAAATAATGAAAACTCAATTCCGGGATGAATGTACGTATTTAAAGCTCATTTTATCCGATTTAAACAAAAGTAAATTAAAATAATAGATTTAAACATATTTATCCTTTAAGAAAGCTTATATTAGATGACATATGAGTGCATATAAACATACTCATCACTAACCTTTATGTTTTCATATAAAAACGTTTTCAAAGTTAGTAGAGGGCATTGTTTATTTACCTTTCCCATTAGAAACATTTTTCTTAGCTTTATTTTAATAAAGAAACTTATATCACTTTCTTTTAATGTTTATTGTAGATTAATATTTGACCCTAGAGGAAAATAATGAAACAAATAATCAAGGTTGTTGTCACTAAGCATCAATCTGATCTTAGGAAAAATCCTTTTGAAGAGGGGATAATAATGGAAACCATGCAATCACAATCATTAGCTAAGAAGATAGAAAAAGATGAGACCTCACAAAGGAGACTCTACACTTGAAGAGTAGAATACTAAGATTTTATTATTTCTTCTCAGTGTTCTACAAAATTGTAGAGGAGTGTTTATCTTGTATTCTTTGTAGGTTTTTCTAGAGACACATTAACTGAGCTTTATTGTGGATAGCTAAAAACCTACGAAAACTCAATTGTTTTCTATCAAACATAAAAGATATTGTAGAATAGAAGTCCCACCAAGTGGAATGTATCATTGTTAATGTAAAATAGAAAGAATCTTTGTTTGGTTGGATAGGGGTTGTTAATTGCCTTTGTTCAACTTGGTTTTTGTCTTATTTTTTAGTCCCACATTTTCTAGGATATGAACAGTAAGAGACTTATGCATTCATAAATAAATTCATTGTCACCTTGTATAAAAAACTTTGAATAAGAATTGATTTGTTATTTTACTAATCTTATCCAATAAATGTCATTAAATGTTAGTAGTATTCTCTTCATTCTCTCTAAGGTACCTATTTTGGTACAGAAAAATTTGAATTCCTCCAAAAATTTGAAAAGTTAAGATTTTTTTCTTTTGTTGTGTAGAGAGAATACCATTTTATCATCAGCAATTATCATTACAATCATTGTCATATATTGACAAGAAAAAAAAACTGAAGTGGTAGTTTTTTAAAGAGTTCTTATTGTATTTTGTACATATAAGAGGACATTTAAAATTGTCATAATCAGGTTACATTGATAACTCTTAACCATGGTTATGCCTATTTACACTAGTGCAAGAATGGCTTATAACATCACCCATTCCATGTCTGCCTAAGAAAAACCCAACGTTGAAAATGATCGGCGGTATTTTTGTAAATAAACACTAAAATTGACGTCGGAGCGCGAGAGTCAAACATCAAATGACATTGGTGCGACCACCTCTGACATCAAGTAATGTCCGTGCACCCAATGTTAGACATCTAAAAATGTCGGGGCTGCTATGATTCGACGTCAAACTCATTTGAAGTTTAAAAAATACGCAAAACCCTTTTTTGTTTCCCTGTTCCTTTGCGCTCTCCTTCTTCCATAGCGACCCAACGGTTGCGACAAGTTTTCCACCACCATGAAAGGTGATTTTTATTTCATTTAACTCGAATGGAAGTTGATTGGCACCCTTGGTTTTCATTTTTTTAAGGTTTTCACTAATTGTTTTGGCCAGGATTCATGTGGTAGCAACGGCGAGGTTGTGCAACTCCTCCGGTGACGTTCAACAACGGCAGCAACGTCCAGTAGCGGTGGCAACCCATTATGTACCATCCAGTAGCGACAGCCACGCGGACCCCCCTCTCTATTGTTGGCAACGACTCCCCTCCACTCCACATCGACATTTTGGGACCCTCTAAGGTTAGTTTGTTGGTTTTGATATACACTACATTGACTTCATTGATTAGGATGTGATTTTGATTATGTTTCCTTATTATTAGGTAAATATTTTTACAAATTTGAGCAACTTATGTTGAAGAATGTTATTTTGATAAACTTTTTTAGATTGTATTTTTAGTTTCTATTAGATATTTGATTAATTTTAATTTTTTTTTTTATATATTTGATTGATTTACTAGCTATATTTTAACTTTGTTTGTGTAATTTAATTTTAGTTTTATTGAGATTTGTTGTAATTTTAGTTAAACATTGAGCGAACCTTATTAGTTCTCGTTTGAGATTTCATACAAATTATTAAATTTTTAATCGTTTGTATTAAATCTTGAATTGTTCGATCGGACAATTTGAAAAATATATTTTTCATAATCGGCAATAACATGTACATTGAGGTTTATGCATAAAATTTGATAAAATTTCGAATGAGGAAATTTTGTGTTGTTCTTTGGATGCATACTTGATTTTGATCATTAGTGATCACTATCCTTTTGTGTGCTTCAGAGACCAATGCGAAATGTTGTCAAAATTTTGTCAAATTTATGATGTTTGACTTCTTTGTATATATGTTAGCAAATTATGAAAAATATTTTTTTTAAATGGGTAGGGTCTCACCTTGTGAGAGTTAAAAGTTTGAGATTGATGAAGTTTTTTACGAACATAGTAAGGATCGAAGCTGGATGAGTGAGTGTTGTGTCCTTGTGTCTGTTGTCTTTGTTAACAAGACATATTTTGGTCCTTGTGTCCATTGTCTTAATCAAATACGTCAAGACTTGGGCACAATGCGTGATCATCTATTCATCTTTAGTTTATCAAGAGTTATACACTTTGGACTTGGCATGGAGAAGTATTAGATAAGCCTACGACGTCACAAGGAACATATTATGTAAATGAATTGATGAGTGATCACTTAGAAGACATGGTACTTGATGTTGGGGAGGGAAATTTTGGAAAAACTCATTTATATGATTCTCTAAAGTCTTATTCAAAGGAAGAGTTCTACCTAGGATGTGATAACTTTACGTGACTTTGATGAGTCATTATTTTCCCCTATTCCATTGCCTTTTTGTGTTCATCTTTATGCTTGTTTAGTGCTTAATTGTCTATCTTTAGTGCATTTTCGTCTAGTGGGCTTTATTGGACCATTATTCTGAATTTTGATTAATTTAGCATTAATTGGTCTAATTTTCGTTTCTAATTAGTTTTAGGTATTTTGTGAAGCAATTTTAGAGCTTGGATTCTAATCATAAGGTGAAGAGAGAGTTATCACGTCATTTCCACATCATTGCCACGTCTGCACCATGTTTATTAGCATGTCCACGTCATTAGGTGGTGGAGCTCCAAAGGTGCATGAAGAGCTCCATGGGCAGCGGAAATGGATGAAGGAATGGAGGCAAGTTGGAAGGCACTTGCAAGCAATGGAAGGTGAAAGAG
>Ga0209389_1006451_pt1 | contig 10193 bp, 5 predicted proteins | sample CowpearedBW_FD_187526 | JGI IMG/M metagenome (GOLD analysis project Ga0209389, IMG submission 187526) | Root nodule microbial communities of legume samples collected from California, USA - Cow pea red BW (SPAdes) (version 2) | ecosystem: Host-associated > Plants > Roots > Nodule | place: USA...
AAAAAAAAAAAAAATATATATATATATATAATTACTTAATTAATTGTGAATATTTTAAAAATTTAAACGGGGACGGAGATATGGCAGGAACGAGTATTATGGCGGGGATATGTACATCTCCATACCCAATTGAAAAAGTCGGAAATTCTCCATATCCATACTCATACCCAGTCAATGCAGGGATTTTCCGTCAAAACGATGACGAATTCGAGCAATATCCACGAAAATGGATTTATTTGCCATCTATGTACACGGCCTATAGCAAAATGATTTACGCCTCCAAATAATATAATAGTAATATAGAATTATCTTAGAATTTCCCTAAATATGGGTAATAATATTATTGAAAACAAAAGTACATGCACACAAACTTAAATTTAACAGAGGCTAAATCTAAATAATAAAAAGGTACCCAATCAGAACACGAAAGGAAAGCTTTAAGAAGACGTTTTAAAGGAAAGCTTGTCTTGGATGTTATCAACATGAAAGATGAATTCAAGAAAAGGAACAAACCTTCTGTTTGGGAAGGGACAGAAGGAGGTTATCTTCTTCGTATGCATGCAGGCCTTCTGTTGAAACCATTGGAAGCTATAGCTATGGAATGTGTGTGAATGATAACTTACCACTGAAAGTTTGATGATATTTAGCTCAATATGGGTTATATTTACAGCCTGATCACTGCTTCAAAGTGATTAAGTGCTTTTTTTTTACGCACATCCGTGATTTCTGCTTTTTTGCTTGCAGCATCTACAATATTCACGTATAATAAAAGTACACATGAACAAGTAAAAATAAAAAATAAACCCTCACGGGTAAACTTTGAAATGTTATGATGTACGATGTTGGAGTCTGATCTATTGTATTTGATGATATAGATCCATAGCTGCGCCATAGATGAGGGACCAATTTAGCCTCATAAAAGCATCCACTCAACTTATTGCTGAAAAAAAAAAAGGACCACAGACATATGGCAGTGGGTTTGTACACAGCATGTTAGATATTTATAATTTACAAAAAAGAAAAATAAGAACAAGAAGTATGCGATGCGAAGTAACTTAAAGAGAGTTTTCTTACTTTCCATATTAATCTACGAGAGTAACTTGTTTAATATATAAAGTATAATATCTCATGCTATAAAGATGGTAGATATGAAGAAAAAATAATACCTAATATGTCATCCTAATATAGAATATTTGATAATAATAAAAAAAGAATAAAATATATAATATCTCTACTTGAAAATAGCAATTTTGGAGAGCTCGACAAGAACCTATGAACCAGAGGATGAAGAAGGAGGTAGGATTCGCTATGATAGGAAATCAATAAGAAAGGAGTAAATGCAGTGTTAGAAGTGGAGTTTAGTCTAACTCAACCCCACAAAACTGACTTGTAAGGTGAGGATTACACCCACTTTTATATATTGTGAATTGGCCTTATCTCTAGTCGATGTGGGACTTCCAACACACCCCTCACACCAAGGTATATTCATCTCATGTGTGAGACCAGAAATTAGTGAGTGGTGCGTTAGCGGCCTGACAGTGGATGGAACAAAATGTTCAAAAAATCTCGCAAAGATAGGTTTTTTTTTTTAACAATGACTTTGATACCATGTTAGATATGTATAAGCTGCGAGAAGGAAAAATATGCACAAGAGGTATTTGATGAAAAGTAACTCAAAGAGAGTTTTCTTACTTTTCATATTAATCTATGAGAACTTGTTCAATATATAGAGTACAATATCTCATAATATAAAAGAAAAAGTAAAACTTAATATATCATCATAATACAAAATATTTGATAATAATAAAAGAAAATAAAATATATAATATCTCCATCAATAAAATTAATACTAGAAGGTATATATATATATATATATATATATATATATATATATATATATATATATATATATATATATAAGTCACATCGTAATAATTAGTTTGATTTGTTCTCTTATGCTACTTAGTTTCACAATATTAATGTCTAAAATGGATTAATGAGTTTCTTCCAGCTAAATATACTAATATTATAAGTTCTAGCTGATATGAACTCGCAGCTCAGACTTAGTAATTGATGTGGATTACTTAGCCTTATAGTGAATATTTTGTTTTCAAAAAGACAATCACTCTTTTCTCATATCCCTTTCTGCATTCAATAATTTCTTCAACAATTTGGGCCATGGTGGTCCAGAACTTCCATAGGCTTACCCCCCGTTTATGTCACTAAATTGGGCCTCCCAAGTCCCAACTACATAATCTCTAGCATATAAAATAATAATAATAATCATAATTATAATAATAATAATAATAATAATAATAATAATAATAATAAGATGGAGATGAAAAATAATAAAATTAAACAATTTTTATCACAAGAATAAAAAAATAAATAAAATTGTAAATGAAGAAAGGATTATGAAGAATTATGAAGAACTTGGATTAAGACACGCAGAGCACTATCGTTATAGAGAAAAGATGTTTCCACTAGTGTTCAATCCATTGGAGCATCATGTCGATAACCTGATAATATATTATAAAATAAAGCTAATAATAGCATAAAGAAGAGAAGGAAGAGAAGGAAGAATAGAAGATGAGAGAATATGCAACAACTTTTCTGTATATTTTATTACTGATCGGACGAGATCTATTTATAAATACAAGATATAACCTATCAAAGATACAAATCAAATAGTGAATACATTAATACAAATATTTATATAAAAAATAATAAATGAGTATCAACTATATTTATAATATAATTAACTATATCAAATTAATGACCGATCATTAATTAATAAGAATTACAACAATTATTACATTTTTGTTAATTTTTAACTTACCTGAGTATTCCTAAGTAATTCTCGTAACAGTCTTTTCGTTATGCTTTCACTAAGGTAGAGGACGGACTATTAGAAAGTGTATTTGTACATTGAATGATGTGGCAGATGAAATTAGAAGGCAAAAATATTGCAGAATCTTATATTAAAACTATATTTAGAGAAAACATATAAATAATAAACTATTTATCTTTGCGGGTAGAATCACATAAATAAAATAAGTTATTATAGTACATTTATTCTTCTTATCCTTTTCAAGATGTCATTAAGAGTGAGGCCGCATTAGTTTATTTGGGGTCGGACTCCTACAAGTAAATTCTTACATAATAACTACACTAATTTAAATATTAATTTATAAAACAAAAAATTATTGATTACTTAAATAGTTACTATTATGAATAAAAAAATATAATTAGTCATTAATTAATTAGAGACTAATTCTTTTGGAAACTAAATCTTTTGGTAGTCAAAAACTTATAGCTAAATTTTATAAACCAATGATCAATTATAATTTTTTATTCATAATATGACTATTTTAGTAATTAATAACTTTTTTATTTAATAGATTGGTATCTAAATTAGTCATTGTAGTGACTAACAATTTTTTGTTGTTAAAACTGGTTGTTAATAAAAGAAAATTTCTTGTAATGGAGAGAGTGGTAGAAAAATTGCATGGCTAAACTAAAAAAACTTATGCAAATCTAAATATGAGGGTGGGTTAGGTTTGAGAGACTTAATTTAAAAGTGTTTCATCTAGCTTTATTAGGTAAATGAAAATGGAGACTAGATAAAGAAAAACACAATTTGTGGAAAGATGTTTTGGAGTTACGTATGGTCGGAGAAGCTTAAACAACACAAATGACTATACATATGAATCCTTGTAGTAGAAATTTTCTAGAAAAGTACGTGGAAAGGGGCAAAAGGAACTGGTTTGATAAAAATATATTTTAGTATAGATAAAGTGAATTAAAATCTAATTTAACTTCATAGAATCAACTTGTAAAGTAAGGTTTGCACCCTACTTATATATTATGAAATTGTCTTATTTTTAATTGATGTGAGATTTCGACATTAGTATAGAGCAAACGAAAATCTTATTTATTATTGGGAAGATTGTTGCCTAAATGAAGTCTCTATGATAGAAACCTATTTCCGAATTAGGGGAGGTTAGAAAATGGAGTAAGAAATCTTGGAAATGAAAATTATGGCAAAGAGATTGGTTTGAATGGGATAAAGTTTAGTAAGCTGACTTTAATTATGTATGAGCCGGAAAAGTGTGTATTAAATAAAGAAAAGAAGATGAAAGAGAGTGGAAGGATAATGAAAAAATACTCTGCATAAATTTTATTCAGCATTCAAGAAGATGAACTTTTTTATATTTCATTAATACATATAAATTTTATTCTATATATTATTTATTCTTCACAAAATTTAGATAACAATCTGTATTGGCCTTCCGGTAACGTGAAATGAAACGATGACATTAAATCAAATATGTCCCCATTTGTTTCGAACCAAACTACTCTAGAAACAACATCTCTCACCAGTTTAATGAATACAGACAAAACAAATACTGAGAAATCACACGTGAATATTGTAGATACTGCAAGCAAAAATTCAGAAATCATGGAGGAAAAAAATAAAAAAAGCACTTAATCACTTTGAAGCACTGATCAGGCTATAAATATATCCCATATTGAGCTAAATATCATTCACACACATTCCATAGCTATAGCTTCCAATGGCTTCAACAGAAGGCCTGCAAGCATATGAAGAAGATAACCTCCTTCTGTCCCTTCCCAAAGAGAAGGGTTGGGTAGTACACCATCTCTATCTCTTTCAAGACTTTTGGTGTCCATCAACTTTTTTTCAAGGTGTAACCAAATTTCAAAAGCACTTTCAGGCAAAAGACAGTGATGTTATTGTTGCCACGGTTCCAAAATCAGGTACTACATGGTTGAAAGCCCTAACTTTTGCTATTATCAACAGACAACGTTTCTCATTGTCTCATAATCATCCATTACTCACTTCCAATTCTCATGAACTTGTTCCTTTCCTTGAATTCGTCTTTCATGTTGATAACATCCAAGACAAGCTTTCTGACCTCTCCAATATGACTGAACCAAGAGTTTTTGGTACTCACGTTCCATTCCCTTCCCTCCCCAAATCAATTAAGGAGTCCAACTGTAAGATAGTTTATATCTGCAGAAATCCATTTGACACTTTTGTTTCACATTGGGTCTTCGCCAATAATGTTAACCCACACCTTCTGCACTCATTAACAATGGAGGAAGCCTTAGAAAACTACTGCAAGGGAACAATTGGATTTGGTCCGACTTGGGAGCATATGTTAGGTTATTGGAAAGAGAGCATAGCTACACCTAACAAGGTTCTGTTCTTGAAGTATGAAGAACTCAAAGAAAATGCCAATTTTTACGTGAAAAGAGTTGCAGAATTCTTGGATTGTCCTTTCACAGAAGAAGAGGAAAGTAACGGAGTGATTGAAAGCATAATCAATTTATGCAGTTTTGAGAAAATGAAGAACCTAGAAATCAATAAAGCTGGAACATTTGACAGGAACTATGAGAAAAAATACTTATTTCGGAAGGGTGAAGTAGGAGATTGGGTAAACTACTTTTCCCCAGCTATGACAGAAAAATTATCCAAAACGATGGAAGAAAAATTAGGTGGATCTGGTCTTTCCTTTAAAACGTCTTTTTAAAAAGTGTTCTGATTGTGACCTATGACTGACTTTTGCTTCGTGTCCTATATATGACTGTGACTTTTGCTTCGTATTCTGATTGCGTACCTTTCTGTTATTTGGATTTAGTTTCTTGTTTGGATCTTTAGAAAATTTAAGTTTCTTGTTTGGGTCCATGCACGTTGTGTTCAATAATTTGATTACCCATATTTCAGGAAATTATAAGATAATTCCAGATTCCTATTATATTATTGGAGCTGCAAAGCATTTTGCTATACTAGTATGTGTATGTTAACACCGTAAGTTTAATGAAATGAATAGTGCATAGATTGTAAATATTCGTTGTTATTTTGTATCTTTCATAAAGACCGTAAAGTCAATGCTCACTGATAAAAATATTTGTTGTTATTTTGTTGCAGATAATTTGCACCTTATACAAATTTAAAGTTTTATTGCATTTAAAAAAATAGATATTTTGATGAAAATCAAAATCATAATAATTTCCTATGCACTGTGATCTCCGGTTAAAAATCAATTTTAAAAAAAAAAATAGTTAATCACTATAATTGTAACGTATCATTTAATAAAAAATAAATCTATAAATGAAACATCATACAAAATATAATATAGAAGAGCAGTATCAAGAAGTACATATGTATAAACCATTAAACCATTATAGTTATCCATGATGTAGTAGAAAAGAAGACTAATGTACACCACGATGCCAAAATCAAAACAAGAAGTAGTAGTTTAACGGTTGATCAAAAGTTTGCTCCTCTAGAGCAAGATATTACATAAGCAACAGTGCCTACAAAGTTTACTTGAAGGAAAGAGATCCAACCCAAGCCTGGCTACAGTGTAGAATTTCCATCACCCTGATGAACACTAAGGGTCCCCACATCTGCTCACATCAATAAATTGATGATTGATAGAGGCCGTACCCCACCAAATTAAAACATATTAAATGCAGTACATGAAAGTGAACCAAGTCGTCTCGCAACGACCAATATTTTCATTCAAAGCGAAATTCCCAGATTAACACAACAATAAAACACAGGGGGGGTTAGCAGACAGATTCAGAATGCTAATCAACAGATTAAATTAAATGCTACAGTTTTAAAACCGTATTGACATCCTTGATTCAAACGCAATTTCACTTATCATAGGCCACCAAATTAACACCAACTCTGTCTTGTCTCAATCCACTACATAATAATTCACTAAGCGTAAATTACAATCTAGCTTCATTATGCAATTAAGCAATGCACACATCCTTAAATTCGTGACAGCCAAGCTACATACATTAAGCATGAACGTATTTTAACCAAAACATATGCAATTACTCTGTAAATTAAGCATTAACAGATTCACCACATGCATTCCACAAATTCAGAACAAAAACATGACAGATTTCACAAAACGAGCACAACCTCAAAGCTTCATTGCATTTTTCATCAAGGAGTCAATACACGAATTTAGCTAGACATGGAAATGAGTAATTAAACACTTCAAAACTGGAATCACAAAAACATAACCAAGAACCCTAACTTATGAAATCTAAAAACGCAATTTAAGAGCAAAAATAGAGATTTCAAAGCTTAAATGAAATGCAAAACGGTGTTATCATATATAAATGCGAAAACCCCATGAATGGGTATTGTTCCAAGTCAATAAAACCCACAAAACGAACTGCCCAAGCAACAAAACGAATTCAAAACGTAAAACCCTCAATGGATGCTGTCAAATATGCATAAAAACGGTAAAAATGACCCAAAAACGTGAAAAACCGCAAAGGGATGTCCATGGAAGCTTGGAGAGCGAAAATGGAGGTTTTGAAGAGAGGTTGAAGATGATGGAGCGGTTGGTCTCTCCCATGCAGACCTAATTTCGTGGTCATATCACCCCTGCCACTCATATTTACAAAACTGCCACTCTGCCACTCAGATTTACAAAAATGTCACTCTGGGCCTCAAATGTTGACCCATTGACTTTGCTGACGTGGAAATGACATGAAAATGATGTGGCAATGATGTGGAAAGTCTCTTCAACTAAATATTAATGTCCAAGCTCCAAAATTGCTTCACCCAAATACCTAAAAATAATTAAAAACAAAAATTAGGCCAAATAATGTGAAATTAGTCCAAATTCGAAACAGTGGCCCAATAAAGCACAACAGATGAAAAACACTCTAATGATGAACAATTAAGCACTAATCAACTGTCTAATGGGTACACAAAGGCTAGTGGAATGAAAGAAAATAATGACTCATCAATGATCATCGCAAAAGGAGAAAATCACACATAGAACACACAAGCAAACAGAAAGGGTAAGCTAAAGTAAAAAGATTTTATCATACAATTGAACATGTAATTTAAAAGTCAATAATACGTGAATCAACCAAACATGTGATAGCAACCAAACAAGACTCTAAGACTCACTTATCCGAATACATATAATCAGTCGGATTCACTGGAAGCTTACACTTGTGGTGGCCTCTACTGCTCTGCAGAGCCATTGTCAATGGGTTTCACCCTACCATGCACAAGGTTAGCCTTCAAACATATAAGGTCATTGTCCTGCCAAAGACTAAGGCCTCCTGCTACTCTCACCACTTGAGTCAGTACGCTCTACGTGAGATTAATTGACTCTTTAGAGCTTCAGGATGCGATCCTTACTTGAATCCTTACTTAATTATATACTGAGGCACCACCACGAAATCTTACTAAGAAGTTCATGAAATTACCATTACCTGAGGCACCACTATGAGCTCTTACCAAGAGGGTCATGAAATTACGTCCATTACATGAGGCATCACCATGAGATCTCACCAAGAGGTCCATGGAATTATGTCCTATCCATACCATAACCATGTCTCACCAACGAATCATAGAATGATCATGCATACCAATCTCATGCCAAATTATAACCAACCATCCAATCATGTTTCATACACATAATCATACTAACTTATCAATTCTAGCCCATGAACCATTTAATACATGCATAATCACACAATTCATGCTTTAACAAAGTAATTCAATCAAACATGTGACCATCAACCAAAAACAAAGGAGAAAACAGTACCTGAGCATGCCCCTGCCCAGTTCTCGCTCAAGCAAGAGGGGTCCTCTCACTAAGGTGAGCTCCTTTCGCCCAAGCGAGAACTCGAGTAGTGGAACAGTGGCTTTCGAGTTTTCTCGCTTAAGCGAGACCTCTCCGCTTAAGCGAGATGGACTCTCGCTCAAAACTGGAGCTCGTCGCCTGAACAACAGCTCGCGCAAGCCTTAGGGAGCACTTCTGGTACTCTCGCTTGGGTGAGCCTCACTCGCCTGGGTGAAAACACCAAGTTCCTCCACTGTTCACGCGTACAACAACTAGACATTCACAACCAAACAATGTTTTAGCATTTTCCAAGCAATCACAACATCAAACAAGCCACACTATCATGAAATAAAGCCAAAGCAAGCAGAATATCACAAGAGATAGGCAAACCCTAGCTTCCCTTATTTGGACAGATGCTAGCGGAAAGCACAAGCATTCAACAGAGGGTTTTCCACATCTCCAGGAACAGATTTGCGAGCTGGGAATACTGACAACAAAACCCAAAATGAGATTACTACAAGAACTCTAGTTAGAACCACAAAGAATAAGCTGGAGAATCGAGAGTATGAGTCGAGAACTAACTTACGTGGATTAGGAATGGAGTTAGCTAGCTTGACGTGGAAAGGGGCCAAACTCCAGCAGAGCTCGTTCTATGAGGGAGTAGGGGAGTTGTTTTCTGAAAAGTGGGCAGAATGAGAAGGTTAGGGCTAGTTTAGGGGTTTTGGGTACCCTATGGGCCAGCCTTAGGCCCAACGGATTAGGGTAGACCCTTAAACATTGGGGCAGAAAAATAAACGGGCATTACAATAATGACCAAATTAGATACTAATTTATAAAATTAAAAATTATTGGTTCTTAAAATAGTCACTATTATAAATAAAAAAGTTATAATTGGTTACTAATTAATTAGAGACAAATTTAGAAACTAAGTCATTTTAGTAGTCAAAACCTAAGCAGTTAATTTTTAATGACCAATTTTCTTTAGTAGCTAAAACTATGGTAACTAATTTTAAAGATCAATTTAATGAATAATTATAATTTTTTATTCATAATAGTGACGATTTTAGTAAGCAATAATTTTAAATTTTTTAAATTAATATTTAAATATCTAAATTAGTTACTATAGTTACTAATCCTAATTAATCACTAAAATTAGTCTTTGAAATTTATTTTTAATGATAAAATTTTAATAAATAATACATATCTACCCAGCCATCTAACTATATATAGAGGCTGTTATAACTATATATAAAGGCTGCTTTCGTATTTCTATTTCTAAATTTATTTATTTATAAATAATCATTTTTAAAATTAAAATAATTATTTTATTATTTTTACCTTTTAAATAACTAGATTTAATTATTTTATTCATTTAAAATTTTTTCAAATTAAATTTTTTATAATTAATATAAATATCTTTGATAAAAATTTATCTATAAAATAAGTGAAAGGTATTTATAATAAATTTAAAATATTATTCATATTTATTATTGAAATTAAAAGAATAACACACATGCGTGTAAAATATGAATTTAGATTTTTTGCTATTTTTTT
>Ga0209389_1006452_pt1 | contig 10193 bp, 7 predicted proteins | sample CowpearedBW_FD_187526 | JGI IMG/M metagenome (GOLD analysis project Ga0209389, IMG submission 187526) | Root nodule microbial communities of legume samples collected from California, USA - Cow pea red BW (SPAdes) (version 2) | ecosystem: Host-associated > Plants > Roots > Nodule | place: USA...
AAAAAATATATATATATATATATATATATATATATTATATATATATATATATATATATATATATATATAATCAACTACAATATGGTATGGTTTGTCAATTTACTAAACATGAGCTTGAGCTTAGGCATAGATTAAAGTTAATGAATGGTATTATATGGCGAATAATATTATGTAGGACATATCTTTGGAGGTGGATATAGGGTCTACAACTCAAAGTTAATGAATGGTACTACGTCATTTTTTTCATTTTTTTAGATTTATAACTAGGGGTTGATCCCTAAAGTATTACTTGAATTATGTAAAATAGTAGTTCGAATTAGTAGAATTAGAGCTCCCAATCCTGGGAGCATCTGATGGTTGCCATTAGAACGGGAAAGAGTTCAATCTTGAAGGAGTGCACACTTCCATTCAAAAAGAGTTCTACCACAGATGGAGGAAAAAGCAAATAGTGGAATCTTTGAGGTATCTTTTATTTAAATTTAATTGAAAAGGGTGGAATATTTTCATACAAATCACATTATAGAAAAATAAGGTAGCAATTATCTTTGAACAAATAATGACCCCAAAAGCCTGTGCTAACATCCAAATGAATCTTCCAGCACTTAAGAAACTAAACTCAATGCTTATTGTAAATCATCTTTTCATTCTCATTTAAGACCATGAAATATTGTGGTGTGTTATTAGCCTGTAACATTTTGTCGTGTTCTATTGACATAGGAGACACTAGACTCAGTGGTGAATATCGAGTTTTGGTATGTTGAGGAAGGAAGCTGGTCAGAAGGGAGGAACACAATTGGAAGACAAAGCAAAATATGGTGGCTTCCATCACCTTAAGTACCAAGAACTGGACTTTCTTAAGTTGAACGAAAGAGGTCGATTCATCAATAAAGGATAGTTCATAAAATATTCAAGGCTGCCAAAAACAATCAAGGATAATATGCCTTGAGATACTCGCACCATTAGTAATTAAGGATGAACTTTTGAAGGTAATCTACTTTGAATGTTTGAATTTTTATGCTAATACTATAAAATGATGGAAGATTAGCTTTATTCTAATATATTTTTTTCTTATGAATTTGACAGTTAATGTCAATTCTGGAAGCTTTTACAATGCTTCAACAAGGACATATAATCAAATTTACATGTTGATAATTATTCTTCTCATACTCAGTCAAGATTCTTCTTTAAATACGAGCATTAAAGTTGCTAAATTTTTTTTTTCACATTAGATTTTATTCTAAAAATGTGTGGACTGTGATATATGCTAATGCTAACATGGTATATAAATGGATAGACATTGATCGGTGTCCTATGGTACAAAGAACGCCTTCTCTATCAAACATATCTTGGTTCTTTTATGGTCATAATTCTTATGAGAGTTGTATAGTATAATTTGTCAAAACTTCAAGTATACATCTCAAAATTATATTTATTGTCAATTTATCACATGATTATTTAATTCAGACTTACATATATTGTATGAATAAAATACCAAAGATACTAGCCAATTAATATGGTTATTCTTTAGACATGTGTCACTCTTTTTAGTTTGTATGAGTAGCCAATTAATATGGTTATTCTTTAGACATGTGTCACTCTTTTTAGTTTGTATGAGTTATGACTTTTATGTCAAATACTTCAACTCATTATAGTTGAATTATTGATATTGTACCTCAAATGTTCAAAATTGGATTTGTTTATGCTTATGAATTGCACTAGACATGTATTTATACCGTTCACCAAAGAAATTACAACACCACTCCCTTGCCATTCTAATGTATACTTGGAAAGGGCGCACATTGGTATTTTCCTTTAGGGTGTGTTTGGATGAGGCAATTTAAGAGGGTAATTCATTTATTTGGAGATTTTGAATTTCTTCTAAGTAAAATGACTTGTTTGGATGAGTAAATTAGGAGGAAATTGAAATTGATAAATTTTAAGAAGGTATTTCAAATCACTAAAATAGTAGAACTTGAAATTCACTCAAAAAGGAAGGAAATTGAAATTCCATAATTTGTGAAATTTCTCATATTATAACTTTGATATAAAAATTAAATTTGGTCACATCTTCAATAGGGACCAAATTGGTTAATGTTAACAAAAATTGGGACCTAATTGAACAAAAATAACAAATATAAGGACCAAATTGAATTTAGCACATTGACTTTGACACGTGGCACGCTCCTAGGTTGACACGTGGACATTTAAAAAAAATTAAAAAAAATTTTAAAAAAATTTTGAAAAAATTCAAAAAAACCACGAAGTGACACGTGGCACACTCCTAGGTTGACACGTGTACATTTAAAAAAATTAAAAAATTAAAAATAAATAAAATAAATTAAAATAAAAATAAAAATAAATTCAAAAAAACCACGAAGTGACACGTGGTTGTCACGGTTCATGGTCGTTAATGATTTAAACGGTGTTAGCAAAAAAGGACTCAATTGAACAAAATTGACAAAAATTGGGACCTATTTGAACACAAAACCAAAATTAGGACTTATTTGAAAAAACTTGACGAAAATTGGGATCAAAAAGATATTTTAACCTATTTAAAAAATGAAGGGAATTCAATTATAAGAACTTCAAATGCAATGCATTTTAATTTCTTAGAATTGTTGAAATGTTTCATCCAAACACAAGGGAAACAAATTGGTGTCATTATCTTTAGTTAGTATGAGAAAATGAGATATTTGGATATTGTGTATTAAAAGTAGTATCAACTATATCTATATTTAATTACTAAATCAAAACTTTATAATATCAAATAATATTCATATTATTGTAATTTTACAATTTATATTTATTATATAAATTATATTCTTAAATATACTTATGATTAAATATATTTCACAAATATATTTATGGTTAAATATTTTGATATTTATTATAATAAAATTGATTAATTTTTTATTTTTTATTCACATTACCAAACTCTCCATTTAAATATTATATTTCTCTATAATTACACATAATTATAACATTTAAATATAATTATATAAATAAATTATTTATTTAAATATAATAATAATTATCTTAATAAAAATTTAAAAAATAAAAAACAAGAACTAACGAACACGGGTCTCAATTATGTTCTTAACATCTATATTTATTATTGAAATTAAATTCCTAACTAAAATCATTATTTTAAATATTATTCTCAACATATAATAACAATTTCATTTAACCATTTATTTCAACCTTACAAAATATATCCATATAATAACATTTAATTATTATACATCTTACTATTTATCTAAAATTAAATATTTTAACATAATTTAAAATAAATATTTAACTTTATTTTCATATTGTCAATTTCTAATTCAAATAATATTATATAAACAAATTATTTATATAAATAATATAATAATAATAATAATAATTACATTAATTATAATAATCAAAATTAAAAAATAAAAAATAAAACACAATGAAGCATGGGTCACAAACTAGTTAAAAGTAATAAAACAATTACAAACACGAAGAAAACATATGTCACATCTCGTTTGTTCTATCTTTTGTGATTCTTTCACCAATATCGTCAATACTTGGAAAGTTTTATTTTGAACTATGCATAATGTAACTTCTAATGTCATTGACTTCAATTATTTATTTCACTTTATTTCCTAATAATTTATTTCACTTTAATCATCATAGTTTTAGGATCCCATATACCAAATCTCAATGATCTTTCATCATAAAAGGAACGACTATCAAAGTGATCATACTATGAGTTCAATGCAAAAACACACCATCTCAATCCCAATACATACACAAAAAGATAATAACGTAGATACTTTATACAAGTATTTACACACTTAACTATTTTTTTCAAAATTTGTATCACCAACCACGATCTTAACCGCATATTCGTTCAATAATTACAATATTTATAATAATCTATGGTGACCTAATTTATCTTGTATTGCATTAGACACAATTCAATAAATATAATTCATTAATAAAGTCCCATAATCTATTTAAAACATAATAATTTCCCAAGGTAATGAACTTTCAGATCCTTATGCTATTTTTCAAGATCTCATCCTCCAACGTTTTTACATATTATATTTTTATGCATTTTCTAGATAATACGTAAGAAATTGATATCTTTTAGACACGTCAGCTAAATTCTTATTATATTATTTTTATTTTTGTTTAACAACCTAGCATTCTTCTCTTGTTTTCTGAGAAGATAAGTTTTATCATATAAATATATTTTAATTTGGTATAGACCACGACTTTAGTCCTGACCTACATGGATAGGGTTAAAAAAAATAGGTCCAAAAATTCACATAAAAAAAAGTTTATAGATACAACATGGTAGTCCAGAAAATATATAAATCAAATAGTTAATACAAAATATTATATAAAGAGTAAAATCATATGAGTAATTGTATCAAATCAATGGACAACCATTAATTCATAACGTTCCTCCTTGGGTGTCCATTGATGAAAGAATGTGTCTCGTTAAAATCTTACTAGAAAAAACCCTTTGGGATAAAAACCTCGTGAAGGAAAAAGAGTACACCATTCTATATAATATTGTTCTTTACATCTTCTATTTCTCCCCTCATGTAAACTTACATCATTAAGATGACGAAGTCCAATCTTGTAAACCAATTGCTCAAAAGTTCTCCTTAGCAAAGACTTTGTAAATAAATCTGCTAGATTTTCGCATGAACGAATTGTTTGGATCTCTACATCATCCTTTCAATTGAACAATCCACTATTGTCTTCATGTATAGTTGTTAATTCCATTCTTCTCAAGGATAAACCACAAGTTTGTCTCATGTAATGCTAAAATTTCTGCATGATTTAGCGATGTTGTTGTTATTGTTTATTTCACAGATCGTCATGAAATCGCTTGCCACCACATGTGAACAAATATCATGTTTATGATTGATCATTATGAAGATCTGATAAATAACTTGCATAACCCCTTAGATCTGATTTTGAATCATTTGGGTAAAATAAGCTCATATTCATAATACCCTTAAGGTAACAAAGTATATGTTTTACTCCAATCCAATGTCTTCTTGTAGGTGAAGAACTATATCTTGCTCACAAATTTACAGCAAATATTGTATCAGGTCGAGTATAACTAGTAAGATACATTAATGCTCCTCTAGCACTAAGATATGGTACTTCAGGACCAAGAAGTTCTTCATCTTTTTTTCTTGAGGTTTAAAAAGGGTCTTTATCAACATCTAATGTCCTCACTATCATTGGAGTGCATAATGAATATGATTTGTGCATATAGAACCTTTTAAGCATTTTCATTATATAAGCTTCTTGATGTACAAAAACACCGTTTTTAAAATACTCAATTTGTACACTCAAACAAAACTTTGTCCTTCCAAGATCCTTCATCTCAAATTCTTTCCTTAAATAATCAATTGCATATATGAGCTCATTAGGAATTCCAATGATGTTTATGTCATCTACATAAACAGGAATTATGGCAAATTCATTTTCGGATCTTTTCATATAAATACAAGGACAAATGTGGTCATTTTTATACCCTTCGACGATTATACTACATACGTCCTGATTGTTTCAATCCATAAATGGACTTATTCAATTTTATTAAATAATCCTCTTTAGAATTTGCTTTGTTAGGCAAATTAAATCTTTCAGGAATTTTCAAATAAATATCATTCTTAAGATAATCATACAAATAGGTTGTAACATCATCCATTAGATGTAAATGCAGACCTTGTTGTGCAACTAGGATAATCAAATATTACAATGTTGTTGCATCCAATACCATTGAATATGTCTTTTCACAAATAAATGTCAAGTTTTTGTGAAAAACCTTGAGCAACCAATTGTGCTTTGTATCTAACAATTTCATCTTTCTTAATTTGTTTTTGCACAAAAATCCATATGTACCCAACGGGTTTCACACCTTTAGGTGTGCGAACTATAAGTCCAAAAAAAATTTGTTTAGCAAGCAAATCTAATCATGCTTCTTTGCATATTTTCATTTTGGTCAATCATTTCTTTGTTCGCAATCTTCAATGATCATCGATTAGTAATCCTCATTGTCATTCATAGCATTCATCGTTATATTATATGTAAAAGTTTCATCAATGTTGACTTCATTTTGGTTCCATATTATATGATTCATGACATAATTTATTGAGATCTCATCATTTTCAACAATTTCAAGTACCCGAGGTTCTTTTGGAACCGAATCATTAATTATGTCAAATGAATCTTTTGAGATTTTCACATTTTCGATTAGGTCATCTTGTATTTTAGCTCCCTTTCTCATTCAAGAGTTTTTATCTTTGGAACTAACAGGCCTACCACGCTTCAAACGTGTATTTGGAACTAACAAGCCTACCACGCTTCAGGCGTGTTATGAATTAATATCAAATATCTTCGGAGCATTAGTAGTTGGTATTAATTACCTTTTTTTTCTATCAGTAAAACGTAAGGTAATTGATTGACTAATTTTGTAAATGAATTGTCCTTTGAACTTCTAGTTCACATTCTTTTTTACAAGGATCAAGATGAGATAATGATAATTCATTCCAACCAATACCTTTGTCCAATTGTTTTCTTTCTCCCCCTAACGTTGGAAAAACTTATTCATCAAAGTGACATTCGAAAAGTCAAACTATAAATAAGTTTCCTGTTGGTAGATCAAGATATTTCATTATTGAGGAAGAATCATATCCAACATATATTCTCAATTGTCTTTGAGGATCCATCGTAGTCCTTTTTGGTGGGGAAAACATATACACCACACCAAAAAAATTCTTACATGAGAATATTAGGTCATTGACCAAAAACCAACTACATAATAGAGTATTTGTGATAACTTGTTGGTTTGATGCGAATCATTAATGCAACATGCAAAATTGCATATCCCCAAGTAGCCATTGAAAGATTAGCTCTCATAAGTAATGATCTTGCAACCAATTTTAAACGTTTTAGTAATGATTTCACAAGTGTATTTTGAGTATGAACATGTGCTACTGGATGCTCAACTTCAATTCCAATTGATATACAATACTCATGAAAAGCATGAGATGTAATTTCACCAGTATTATCAAAATGGATTTTCTTAATCGGATAATCTGAGAAGTGAGCTCTTAACTATACTAGTAACTTTGCAAATACTTGATTGTGAGTTGATAATAAACAAATATGTGACCATCTAGTTGATGCATCAATTAAAACCATGAAGTATATAAATGATCCACATGGTGGGTGTATTGGACCACAAATATCATCTTGTATTTGTTCTGAAAATGAGATTGACTCATTTCTATTTTTTCTGATGATGGTTTTATTATCAACTTTTGTGAACGTACTGTACTGTACATGAGAACTCATTGGTCTGGAGAAGTTTCTTGACTCTTAAGTGGGTGTCCACATGAGTTTTTCAACCTTTTTTTTCGCATCATAATAGATCCAAAATGACCTAACTGATCAAACCAAACAAGGAATTCATTTTGATTCGTAAACTTCTAGTTTATCATTACATGCATTTTAATTATACTAATATATGCGTAATACAATTCATCCAATTAATCATGCCAAATAAGGCATTCATTTTGATTCATAAACTTCTAATTTATCATGACATGCATTTCAATTGAACTAATATATGTGTAGTACAAAACATAAGAGAATGTTCATAATTTCTCCAATACAATTTTTTTTTTCAACTCAATCGTAGAGATATAAAGATATTTCATATCTTTTTCATTGTCTCAATATGATATCCATTTAGACAAATATCCTTGAAACTTAATAAGTTTCTATTCAACTTCTTGGTAGAAGTATAATAACTCTTCTAGAGCCTTCAAATATATTTGTAGTACTATAAATAATACTAACATTGATGTCTCACATTATCAAACAAGAGAAAAATTTATTACTCTTGAGAATTGTATAAGTTGTTGCACTATCAATAAGACACATATCCTCATCATTGGTACTAGTGCCAACATTCGTTCTTCATATAAACGTAAATATCAATATGAGATTTTTTTTAACACTCTCATAACCAATGAGGTGATCAATGCTTCCATTTGGTTTGGCAAAGAAAATAATAATATCAAGATAAGTAGCATCAATATGGCCATAATCATAATCACCATCTTTATAAGTAAAGTGTGTTTCTATGTTCTTCTAATTATTTGTCAGATGCTTCGGTGTACGACAAGTACAACTCAAATGACATTTACCATCGTAATGATAATATATACTTTCATCTTATTTATCAATATTTTCACATTTTCTTTTTCCCTTTTTCACATTTTGTGCCATTTCTGCGAATCATTATAATTGCATTTGGACCAAGGAAATCATGTAAGGGGAGTTGACCTCGTTTGTTGTTTTTGTTTCTTCCACTGATTGTGTGTTGTATGAGAATTGATATAGGAAGTGGGTGGATATTATTTCAGAATTCTGTTGGGGGTTCTTGCGCCCCTTTGTTTGTTACGTAGTGTGGTGTTTGGCTCATTTTGTGGGTGGTTAAGTTGTCATGGTTGCCAAAAGTATATTATACGTGTGTTTACGCCGATTTAGTTGTTTCGCTGCCTCCATGTTGACACTTGCATGATATATGTATTGTGATGTTGTTCCCAATACCCTTGAAGGTTCTTTTTAGTGGAGTAATTTCTCATAAATTTATGTACTCGTTGATCGTTATTGGAAGCCATGGTTGTGTGAAAATTTATTGGTTCCACCTTATTGTTTTTAGTGTTGTCATTTTGTTTCTGGTGTGGAAGATTCCTACTGCTATATGGGATCGTTAGTTGAGTGATTCAATGAAAAAAAAAAGAATTTGGTCGTGGTTCAATCGAGCAAGAAGGATGCAAGGTTCGACCCTTTATCATTGATTCATGCATGGGTTTTGTTTTAGTTTGACATCCTTTATCATAAGTGTGTGCACAGAACCATAGGTTAAAGCTTTGTCCTTGGTTGGTTTTCCTGCTATTTGCCTTAGTGCATGTCAAGTGGTAATTATTAAGCAAAAGAGGTCATTGAATCAAAGTCTTCACAATGGGACCCGTGGTGGTACAATCAGTAGTGTTTAGGCTTCCTTGTAGTATTAGTTGACCTATATATTTGTTTATGACTTTGGTACCTTGGCGGGACCCACAGAGGCATATAAGTTGTAACTTTTGTTGGGGTGCAGTGCTCGCATTAGTTAATATACGTAACCTTTCAATTATTAAAGCATTTTAGGTTTTTTTTCTTTTTATTATTATATTATTTTAATACTATGATTGGGTGGTTGAGAAAGGGCCCACGTGTGCCAATAAAAGTATAAGCATATTTTTTTTATTGAAAAATGATATCCTGACTCCATTTTTTGACCCCTTATTTAACTCCATGAGGTGGCATGCACAGATGGATTTTATTTTTTAAATTAAAATTAATTTTATTAAACCATTTTACTTCAGACGTGGCATGTTTTGGAGAGTGGGTGTGGGCGTGAAAATTGAAAGGGTGAGAAAATAGGTTTTCTTTGGAGAATGGGTGTGCGCAGAGGAAGCAAAATTGAAAGGGTGAGAAGGTAGGTTTTCTCTTGAGAGTGGGTGTGCGCAGAGTAAGCAAAAACGAAGAAAGGGAAAAGAAAGAAAGAAAGGGAAAAGGAAGAAAGGAGAAAGGAAGAAAGGAGAAAAAGGGAGAAGACGTGTGTTGTAGTGAAATCGAAGAAGACGAAGAGAGAAGACGATCCTCCCAAAGTTAGGGTTTTTGTTGCTCTCCATTCACTACAAAAAAAAAACGACTTTAGACAACGATATAAAATTATGATATAAATTATAAAAACCATGGTCTAAAGATTACACCACAATTTTTTAGGCGTGGTATAAGTGAGTGTAGCTATAGGTAATAGAAAACGGTTTTTAGTATGATAATATTTTTAAAACCATTGCTTAAAATTCTTACAATAGACAACAGTTTTACATGTTGATTTTATACCTTACCTATGTTTTTAAACCACATTTTTACTAGTTTTGCCCACATAGTTTAAAGCAACAATTATATAATCATGGACTTTAATGATATTTATACATCATTTATAAAAATGTTGTTTATTATATGTTTAGGCTACATTTATTTAGCCGTTGTCTATTTTAGTGTGGTCTAAACTATAAATTGTTGTAGTGATTGTTCGATTCAGCATCGTGGTTCGTAGGTCTGTTTTTTTTTTTTTG
>Ga0209389_1006454_pt1 | contig 10192 bp, 12 predicted proteins | sample CowpearedBW_FD_187526 | JGI IMG/M metagenome (GOLD analysis project Ga0209389, IMG submission 187526) | Root nodule microbial communities of legume samples collected from California, USA - Cow pea red BW (SPAdes) (version 2) | ecosystem: Host-associated > Plants > Roots > Nodule | place: USA...
CACACAAGAATCACACCAGCACAACAAGAACCCTCTTGCAGACATGGAAAACCACCAGGCACACCCACAAAGCTTGAGAAAGATCAAACCTAAGTGGTAGCACAACCTAGCGTACCACAAATCACTTTCTCCAAGCTTCAAACCAAGCCAAAAGCTCCAAGAATTGATCCAAGATCAATCTTCAACAACTGCAACACCTATGATCACGAAGGAGAGAGTTTCCACAAGTTTCCAGAACCAAATCGTGCTCTAAAATGATCAACATACCTCTCTTTCGAAAATCACAGCTTTTATAGTCAAACTGTTACGAAATTCAACAGGTTGATTTTCAAATTAATCGGTTGATTTCACTTGACTTAAGTGAAATCAGTCGATTAAAAACTAAATCAAATGATTGAATTTGTTGCAGTTTAAGACTACTGCAGCCAACCTTTTATCCTGTTAAAAAACCATTCAAACAGATTAAAAGAGACATTTTAACCTGTTGAAAAACCATTCAACAGATTAAAAACACAACAAAGACCAAACTACATCTAATTAATGCTTTAATGTCTACAACATGAATTACAAACTACAAGTACATTTTCTTAATGATGTAACTACATGAAGAGCACACGTTCCATCCTTGATCACCATGGATATCATCAAATCTCCTTTCCTTCATCAATGTAGGCTTCATTCCAATGGTAATGGCTTCAAGATAGTTCAAAAGAGCTTCATTCAATCTTCATCAAATCTTCAAGAAGCAAACCACCTTGGCTTCTCATGTCAACAATCCTGACTTCATTTTAAGAAGAGTTAGAGGTTAATTGACCTATGTTTGATAAGTCATATTGAGTATCATAATGTTTCTTTAACAAGTTATTATTAAATGCTATATGAAGAACATTTATTACAATCCTCATTTTTTATGTTATCAAACGCAACGTAATGATGAAGAACGTCTCAAGATTCATAACAACTAGTAAAGATTTGCAAGATCTATATAAATAGAAGCAACCTTTAAAAGGAAAGAACTTATGCTAAAATAAATGAATTAATAACTAACAAAGATAAAAAAACTTTCTTCTAACCTAATTGATAGAACATTTATGTGTTCCTTAACAACCTAAAAGAGTGAACCTAAATTTTGTAGACATTAATTCTGTTTTAGTTAGCAAGCATGTGATCTTTCAATCACTTTGCTTGTAGTCATGTCTTTTAGCTAAAAGTGCTTATTGTTCTAAATTATTTATCCTAGTATGTTCAAATTTCTTTTAGTTTGCAACCATAGAACTTTTAATCACTTCTCTTTTAATCAAGTGCTTTCGCCAAAAGTAATTGTTGTTCTAAGGAATACTAAATGCCTTAGCTACGAGTGAATGTGGTTCCAATTTTAAGTTGTTTAACCAAACATGACTAAGAATACTCAATTTTATCTTTTAGTGTTAATATGCTCAGTGAAACTTAATTATTTTCATCAAAATTTAAATATAGTCTTTGTTATAGATGAAATGATATAAAATTTGATGAGTGAAACTTTTATTCCCTTTAATTCTCTTATATCACATATTATCAAAGTAATATCTAACATAAAAAAAAAGTTTACTTTTAAATAAGATTTGTAAAAATATCTGAACAATAAATTTATCAATTAGAAGTATGTTTGACAGTTGTAAGACCCACTTTTTGAATGCCCTAATGTTAAAAGCTGCCACACTATTGGGCCTAAAGGGCTGGCCTATAGGGTGCCAAGGCCCCTAAAGCAGCTAAGGTCCCTCAATTGCAAGTCATTCTGAAAAATTAGTGCCCTAACTCACCCATTTTCTCTCCACAGAACCTCTGCTAGGGTTTGGAGATCTACCCAAGTTCAAGTGAGCTCAACCTCCGTCTCCCGTTCACATAAGTTAGTTCTCGAACCTAGCCTTTCTAAGTTGTTTTCGTGGTTTATGTCGGGAATAACTGTGTGAGTCCAATCTCCTTTGTCGTGCCACTGTTTCAGTTCATAGATTTGTCCTTGGAGTTACTGGTTTCGCAGGCTTAAGAGTCGAAGTCTAATATTAGCCCTTTTTCAAGTAAGGGAAGCTAGGGTCTCACGTTATTTCTATGTTATGTGATTAATGTTTTGTGAAATATGAGAAAAGATTTAGAGGTTTTTGGTATATTTTTGAGTTAGCGGTTCAAATATTCATGAAACTGTGATATTTGACATTATTTCTTGTATTTTGATGCGTAGCACAGTCGCTGGGCGAGTGCCCTAGGTCGATGGGCGATTGTGTGTTTTTCTGATATGCGCAGTTTTAGTAAAATTGACTTTCCCGACTCATTAACCGTTGGATTGAGCTCAAATTTTGACATGTGGTTCATAACATGCTATTTTATGGTTTGACTGGTTGGATCGTTGATTAGATGTCTGTAGCTTGAGAAATGTGTCATGCATTACTGTAATGATTTTGGTTTCATGATAATAAATTCTCTTGGGAATTTTGGTGTAAGAATTATGGTTGTGGGTTGTGCTTGATTGTATGGAATTGCAAGTAATTAAACGTTGGCACTCATTTATTTGGGATGAATACTATTTTGTGATATATGTATGTTTTGGTATGCATTTATAAAGTATGAGATGAATGAATTTGCATGAGTGATGTGATTCATGGATTGTGAATGATGAACTGGGATAAATCTTGGCATGCGATTTCAATGAAACGGTTGGTTATATATGTGGTCATGAATTCGGTATGAACAAAAATGTTACATTGATGGCATGGTATTGGTATGAGGTGAAGTGTTATATCTTCGAATTGGGAAGAATGGGATGGTATGAAATCAACATGGAATATGAATGAGGATGGGTTACAAAGGATGGTGTGTGGTGTTAAATGCATGATCAATATTAGTTGTTTGTTTGGAATGTGATTGGTATGTTGTCAGTACGTAAATCCACGAGTCTCTAGGTGAGACTTCCTAGTCGTGCTTCAGTGGTCGGGACGTAATTCCATAGCCCCTGTTAGTGGGTGTCCATGGTGGTGCCCCATCTATATAACTTGGTAAGGATTGCATCCTGACACTCTAAGGAGTCAGTTAGTCTCACTTAGAGTGGACTGACTCCTGTAGTGAGAGTAGCAGGAGGCCTGAAACTCATCGAGGGCTAACCTTGTGTGTGAGGGAATTGATTCATTGTAACACTTGTAACACATAGTTCGGGGGTGAGCAGAGGTATCCACCACAAGTGCAAGCATCTGCTGAATCCGACCAGGTTATATGTATCCGGATGAGTTGAGTCGAGTCTTAGTGTATTGATTTAAAGGTCATAATATGCTTATATGATATGTGTATATTGGACTATGAAAGTATATTTGATTGCATGATGAAATCTTTTTGGCTCTAGCTTACCCTTTGCTTGTTTAACTACCTTGTATGTTGTTCTTCTACCTTTGCGATGATCATCAATTTATTGATGGGAGCAGATGCGAGAGGTACTCGTGGTCAATAGGGGAGAGATGATTCCGTTGCATAGTCTACTTGGGCTGGACTTCACGTTTTATTTGGGCTTTTCTTTAGGGCTAAGGCCCGTGTATTATATTGTCCCTAAGGCTTTATTTCGAATACTGGCTATCTCTTACTCCTTATGGGTTGTAGGCATTGTAGTGAGCTTTAATATTTTCTTTTAAGTACCTTGGATAATTGTAAGGAGTGACCTTATACTTCGCAACTTGGCTCTTTATATTATCCGGTGTAAGATTTCATTTAATTATGTTATTATTTAAATGGAATGTTACAACAGTTATATCAAACATTATTTTATGAAAATTTTTAATTTAATTTTAAGGACTCATATATTTAACTTATTTTCACAGTTATTATATCGTAGAGGCAGAGAAAAAAATGTCAAATGGGTGTATTATAATATTATTAATTATAATTATATTATTTTTTTAATTCAAAATTTATAATCTATATTATTATATTATTAAATAGATTTTTAAATAGGTGCATTTTTAACATGAGTGTCAAAGTAGTTTAGTTCTCTTCATAAAGAAAATTTAATTTGTTTTGTCCTTTGTTACGATAGGACATTACCATGACCATGTGCATAAATATAAATAGACTTTGAATATATATATATATATATATATATATATATATATATGATAATATATATGTTTACAATTACGGTTACAATCTATACTATTTGAAATCATGTGTTGTTACAGGTGTCGCCAATATTAACCTTAGGTGCTCGTTTGTATGATCGAGTGTGGCTAGAGTTTGCTTATTTGGCTAGAACATGGTGCATATTTGGCCCCTTGGCGCGAGTGCCTGGTTGGAGGAAGGTCTGTCGCTTGATGAGACATATGTATGACTTCTTCTTCAGAGTTTCATCTTTCTTGGGATTGTTTACATAATCAAGATCACATAAAATTATTTTTCATTAAATCTTCACCAAATGCATCAATGCAGGAAGGGCTTTTGGCAGCAGTTGTTTTTTATGTTTTGCATCGGTTCCCGAACCGAAGCATATTGGGACGAGGCCAAAAGGTGAAGGCTTTTGACCTCGGGTGTGACCCGAAGTCATAGATCCACGTTTATGCTTCGGTTATCCTGGAAACTGAGGCCATAGAGTCTCTAAATTTTTAGACACTCACCGCAGTGAACCTCACCACCGTTCGAAACCCTAATCGCGAGAGATCACTGCACAACCTCCATCTTCAACGCAAGAGCAATCCAGATTGCGCCTGAACCACCTCTGCACCATGAACAGAAGAACGCGAGTCATTTGCCACAAACATGAAACCCCAAAGCACGAGTGAGGTGCTGGAACGAACTAGAGTTCCTCCACAACAGCACCTTCGAACCTTCATCGGAGCAACCGCACCAGACCATTGCGGTAGCAACCCCTGAATTGCGTAGGACCTCATTTTTCTCTACCACAAACACGAACTCGCTGGAACAAACCCACCTTCCTGCACCGTTGACGTATAACCACAACGCCATAGCAAAGTGGCACAAAGCAATGACAACCTTCGTTGGAGCACAATAGTGGTTGTGGTGGACGGTGGCACAATGGTGCGACGAAGTGTGATGGAGTTCGCGCAAAGAGGAACAACAACTTCGAGTTTGGGACGAAGATGAACGGTGTTGAGTTCGCGAATTTGGGACCCTAAGCAAGGGATATGACCTCAGTTCAATTAATAACTGAGGCATAAAGTGGAATAGGCCTCAGACCTATTCCACCTGAGGCCAAAGCCTCTGCTGTTAGTGGCAATTTTGAAAATTTGGGGAACTCTGACGCGTTATAGACCTCGGTTGAGTGATAACCGAAGCATAAAAGCCCTTATAGGCTTCAGTTGGATTGGGACTAAAGGCAAAAAAGTTCGAAAAATTTTAAAAATGTCACTGTGTCCTTATAGTCTTCAGTTCCGCAATAACCGAGGCCTATAAGGCGATGTAAAAACGCAGTTCTGCACTAGTGATGTGTGGGCATAAAAGGGAATATTTTTCGAGGTTCTTAATAATGCGTGTGATATTCCTTTGTCTCAATTATCTTCTCTTTGTATAATGGGAGATATGGTCTCTGTGCAGGTTTCTGAAGAAGTTTATCTTATTGGTCTAGAGGAGTGCATAAATAATTTCCATGGATGTATTTTGTTAACAAAAAGGGATAAAATACTTACACATTTAGAACTTTGTACAAAACTTGATGTGGCTTTGAAGCATTTGGTCAATGAAAGGCAATCCACTTGGTAAAGGTTTTTATGAATTTTCTTCTTTTTTAGAAGACATAAGAATTTGGTCGTTGGAACTTGAAATTTATCTCTTGACATTCTTTGTGTTTTTTTCTTGAACAAAAGATTTTGTCTCAGCTTCCATGAAACTCACGAAAACTCAATGTTGTGTTCACATTCATGACTTTCTTTTGGAGTATTGGTAGCCAAAAACGATTTTCTCAATAGCATGTGGAATTGGTACACATGTCTTGGTTGATGTTTGATTTGTTATTTGATTTGCATAATCAAAATTTGGTGGAAAACCATGATTTGATATGGAGCATGAGAAATTTGTCTCTATTTTGTTCAAATTATAAAATGATTGGTCATGATCTATCTAATTGTAAATAGTTATAACATGATGGCAATGTTATTTCTGGTGGGACGAACATAGTTAGTGCAAAATAAAAAAAAATTATCGTCTTATGGTGGTTGATGCATAGGATAAGACTAAGGGCTCTTTATCTCAAATGGTGCAGCCTATGGTACAACGTGTTGCTCTCTTAAAGATTGAGTCAATGATGATTAATCATGATAATATCTGTGTTGTGAATGGATCTTCTCTAGTTAAAAATCTTGATGGTGTTGTGCTAGTGGAATATGATTTCTTGGCTGATGTGTTTTTTTTGGAGGATGTCACTCTCGTTGTCAATAGAGTTCAACAATTAGATTTAACTCGTAGTAGTTTAACGACGATTCCTAATCTTTTGACGTCTAAGGAGACTCGTTTTGTAGATGAATTGAAAATAACTACTAAATGGGATAATATGTTTGATGAAAGAAAAGATTCTAATACCGAGAAAAATGATGATCCAATTCAAACTACAAAGAAACTTGATACGGTAGACCAAAGAAAGTTAATACTAAATCCTATAAAATAAAAACTTCTAAAAATTAAATGTCTCTTTTGAAATGTGAATAATTGACTAATGATAAATTTTTCAGTATGATGAGGAATTTACCTTTTTTTTCTTAATATATGAAATTCAAAGTGTGAAATGATTTTTGTGAAGGAAATCATAAATTTTTCTCATGATGAAAAATTTACGATGTAATTTTATTATGAATTTGGTATGACCTTATAATTTTGTTTTTAATTTTTAATAAAATATTTATGTAACAAGATTGTTGTCTATCGTGAGTTTATTGAGAATATAAATGATAACAGCAAATCGACTAATTTATAAAAAAAAAATAAAATTGAAAACTAATTTGAAAAAGAAATTATGAACCCATGAGTCAAATAGGTTAGAAAAATTGTAACATTACCACGTAATTAGGAAGTGAAAGAAACTCTCATCATGGGTAGAAGAATAGAAACACTGACTTTCTCATGATCAACACCAATCACCAGGATTTTCTTAATTTCAAATTCTATAGTTCCAAACCAAAATAACACAATGAATCCCTATTACGACGTAGAGAAGCTAAGAGACGAAGTAATCTACCTCCACTCTCTCTGGCACCAAGGTCCTCCACAACCCCCAATAACCACCACCACCACCACCACTCACTTTCCTCAGCCCCAATACACGAGCCACGTTCTCCGTTTTCACTATCCTGCACCTGCCCGCACCGGATCATCCCTCCGGGTCCCATCCATCTCCTTCAAGAAGAAGAAGAATGAGAAGAAGCAAAAGGGTCGTGATAGGGATCACTCCGCACGACCCGACCCGGAATGGCCAAGTCCTGTTCGACACGACCCGGATCCATCCACCTGTTGGGCCAAGCCAAAGACCGGTCCAGCCCCTTCGTCTGACGTGCCTCAGCAAGAAAGGGAGAGGCTTGCGGCAGTGCAAGTGCAGAAGAAAGCGTGCAAAGCTCTGAAGGAGTTTCTTTCTAACTGGGATAATGATGATGATGGTGATGGTGATGGTGATGTTGACGGTGATGATGATGATAATGATGATGATGGGGCATGGGAAGAGATTCAGGAGTTCTTTGTGGGATTGTTCTTGGAGGACGATGAACTCAGAGGGTACTACCAGAGGTGTTTTGAAAGTGGAGAGTTTTGCTGCTTGGTGTGTGGGGCAATTGGGAAGAAGAATCATGGGAAGAGGTTTAAGGACTGTGTTGCGCTTGTTCAGCATTCGATGTCGATTTTGAGGACGTTGAAGAGAGGGTTGCACAGGGGCTTTGGTATGGCCCTGTGCAAGGTTTTGGGTTGGGATGCTGATCGGCTTCCTACCATTGTGATGAAAGGGGAGCCTCTTGGGCTGGAGACGAGTACGCCTGCTGAGGCAGAGGTAATTGTTTGGTCAAGATTTTGTTTAGGGCAAAACATAGAAGCAGTTTTTAAGATGTTTTTAGTGATGTTGCGTTCTCCTAAGACCTATCAGGGTTTTAGTCAAGATTTTGTGATGAATTTGGTGTGTTTTTATTTAGGACTCACTTAGACACAGCTTTTAGAGATGTTCTCACTCCTATGATCTATCAGGGTTTTAGTCAAGAATATGAGGTGAATTTGGGGTGTTTTTATTTAGGACCAACTTAGACACAGTTTTTAGAGATGTTCTCCCTCCTATGACCTATCAGGGTTTTAGCCAAGATTTTGAATTTGGGGTGTTTTTTATTTTGGACAAACTTAGACACAGTTTTTAGAGATGTTCTCCTATGACCTATCAGGGTTTTAATCAAGATTTTGAAGTGAATTTAGGGTGTTTTTATTTAGGACTAAATATAGATGCGGTTTTTAATGTATTTTTTGTTATTCTTCTATTTGAGTTTTAATTTTGAGGAGACTTTAGGGTGTTTTTATTTAGACAACACTTAGCTGCAGTTTTTGAGGATGTTTTTGATGATGTTCTCTGAATAGAGTTTTTTTGAAGAGTTTGACGTGAATTTGAAGTGTTTTTGTTTGGACAAAGCTTAGATGTACTTTTAAGGTATTTTTGCTGGTGATTCGATAACTTTTGTTGACATTTATGCAGATCTTTGTTATAAGGATAACTAAGGTGGAATTTTTAGCTTGAACACTAAAAGTATTTAAAGAACTGCATTTATGATTTGTCAATTTGTTTATGATTTTTTTGAACTAGGATCCCGTTTTGATAGTTTTTATCCTAATAAGAGAGCAACAAAACAATTATATCATTATTTGGCATTATTTTTGGGTTTAATTAATTTTGCTTTTTCTATCTTCTCTTTTAACTTTTGACCATGTCTTTTTATATACCAACATGAGAGAATTCAAATTCATGATTTTGTAAGTACATAAATTATTTGGTTTGGTGTGGAGTTGCTACATTGCAGGGTGAGCCTAATTTGAATGACGTTGTTAATGATGGTGATGGAAAAGATGGTTCCCAGCCCTGCGAATCAGATGATAAAGCTGAGTCTTTGGAGCATGGTGATGTGCGAGTTGAGGAGCCAACCTAAGGCATTGATCAGAGTAGTAATAATGTTAATTTTTTTAAAGTATGAACTTTTTTGTCTTTACAAGGGGGAAAAAAGAAAAGCTCCAAGACATTGTTTGTAAACTCTCTTTTGATGGTTCTGTTCTATTTGCTATGTTCTTCCTAGGAAAGGGATCAGGATGAACATAAATTGGATAATGGAGTGCAAAATGAAGGTGGAGAAATATATGAGAGCCTTGAGATATACTAATATTTTCAACAAAATCTAACTCACTGCAGCTTGCCTAAACACAAGTTCTCACTTTTGACATGTAAAGGGTACATTGTATTCTAAGGTGTCTCCATGACATATGGAAAATATTTCATGCTTTGTGATCATTCAAGCTTCTCTGGAATGGTTGTGATATTGCTGTAAAACCTCTCTTATAGTCTTGAGAGCCTTGTCATGTGCTATGAACCCCATGAAATAGAATTCATAACCATCTACTGTCACAAGCTCGATGTATTTTTCTGCAGGGTTAAATCGATTTGAGGAAGGACTAACCGTGCTTAACTGATCCACTTGCACCACCACCTATTTATAACACCACGCAAAAATATCAGAAATGCAAAGGGTTTTCAATTTTCATCCTTAAAGAGATCTGAAATAGTCAATCTACTTTTTAGTGTATTTGGAAGATGATATGAAAAATGTGTCAATGAGAGTAGTATTATTTTATTACTCATTTTCTCTTATTGAAACTTAGTTCAACAAACTTTATACACCAGAACAAAAGAATCAACAAGGTGTATTGATTTTTCAGGATACAGTGTTCAGAAATTTACATATAAATGCAATCAGAGTCACTGTGCTTCCTTGCTTGTGAATCTGTGATGTCATTGATTCGCTCATTACTACTGCTAATACTTCATTTAACAAAAACTACCATTAACAAATAAATACATGCAGAAAGTAGTAACAGAATTGAGAGTGAGTCTTGACAACACTAAAGTTACGCCTTAGCGATCGTTGGTTATGAATCTGAATCCGGAAACAACCTCTATGCATATGTAAGGGTAAGACTTCGTACAATTCAATTCAAATCACTC
>Ga0209389_1006464_pt1 | contig 10186 bp, 5 predicted proteins | sample CowpearedBW_FD_187526 | JGI IMG/M metagenome (GOLD analysis project Ga0209389, IMG submission 187526) | Root nodule microbial communities of legume samples collected from California, USA - Cow pea red BW (SPAdes) (version 2) | ecosystem: Host-associated > Plants > Roots > Nodule | place: USA...
ACATGTCAAAATTTGAGCTCAATCAAACGGTTAATGAGTCGGGAAAGTCAATTTTTCTAAAACTGCACATATCAGAAAAGTACACAGTCGCCCAGCGAGCCAAGGAACTAGCCCAGCAAGCCAAGGAACTAGCCCAGCGAGCCAAGGAACTAGCCCAGCGAGCCAAGAAACTAGCCCAGCGATCCAAGGAACTAGCCCAGCGAGCCAAGGAACTCGCCCAGCGACTGTGCGACGCATCAGAATACGAAAAAGACGTCAAACATCACAGTTTCATGAATATTTGAACCCCTAACTCAGAAATATACCAAAACTAACGTTTTCCAATCATTTAAGCATAAAACATAAACGAAAACAAACCACATATTTCAAAAACGCGAAAAGAACCTAGCTTCCCTTACCTGGGATTCAAGCTAGCAAAACGCTCCGACACGCCCTAGCTACTGAACGCACGAGCACGACAGCTTCAAGGAACGAACAGGAGAACTGGAAAGATGGCGAGACAGAAGCACAGTATGAGATACTTGGAACCCTAGCTATGAAAGGAACGAAATGAACGATAGAGACAAGTATGGGCTAGCCACAGTACTTACCTGGAGTAGGAGAAGACTTCGAACTGGCTCGACAACAGTAAGAACCTAACCCTAGCAGAAGGGGTGTGGCGGCTGCAGCTCAAGGCAAGGGCAAGGTTTCTGAAAATGGTAGGGTACCCTAGGTTTAGGGCAGACCTAAGGGCTTATATACACTGGGCCAACCCTTAGGCCCACTTAGGGGCAGCCCACTAACCTTTAGGGCTGGAAAAAGGAAATGGAGGCTTACAGTATCTGTAGGTAAATTTAAATTTCATGAACACTCCCATTATTACTAACTTTATACGAAAATATTTTTCATTTAAACTATAATTGTATATTGTGTTATTTATGTTGACATTTTAAAATGTTAATGAAAAAATGTTAAAATATAATTCCAACACTTCTTTTAATATTGATCTCAATGTTAAAATATACCTTTATTTAATGTTGTTTGTTATTTTGTACAATTATTTATCTACACTGTATATAAGACTTTTCTTTTTTAATTTTATCTACATTTTATTTTACTTAAATTTCATTATTAACGAATACCACCAAAAAAAAATTCATTTTGGATTGTATATGGCTTCAATCCTCTTATTTCTTTAAACTTTATATACCTCTTCCAAATCTTAGTGATTTCATTTATATACCTCTTATTTCTTTAAACTTTATCATACAATTTGAAAATATTTAAAAAAACAAATTGTACACAAAATTAAATATTATAGTTATGTCACCTTCACATTCAAATCATCTACTATAAAATTTTAAAAAAATACTTAATTAACTTCTCTTACCTATTAATGCTGATTTGGCTTAGTTTAAGTTTTCAACTTAAGTACTTAATTAGATAAACTAAATCTGTTTACTTAAAACTTTGATCAATGATCTAAAGATTTATTTATGATCCTGGATTAATATAGATTCAAATTTATTTTTTTTCGGAAAACAACACGCAAGACCCCAAAATCTCCATACACACAAAACTTTAAAACTAACTAAAAAGAAATAAACATGGAGAACTTTACTCTAAAATAAATCCAGTTAAAACAATATCTTCGTTTAAGGTGGACTCTAATATAAAATGAATGAATGAATCTTTTCAAAATTTAGATAAAAGACAAATAAAGAAGAGAAAAAAAAATGTTAGAAAGATAATATTTTTGATTAAATAATAAAACATTCATGCTTCATCTCTCATATACCATTTATACTCTTAAGTAATAAAACATTTACTTATTTAGTTACATTATGTGCAATCGTGATTACTGCTACAATGAAAAAATGTAAATAAATTATGTGCGTGGTAAATGTGTAAGTAAATAAAATATATGAAAAATAAAATAAAAGTTTAAAAAATATTTGATAAAGAAAATTCAGTGTCATGAATTTTCAATTACAGTACCCAGATACTTTAAAAGAAAAATAAGAAAACTAGGTGATCCCTCTAGTACCATGATGTTGTAGTGTGGTCCCACCTGGGTGGGCTATCTGCATGTGAAGGCCGTAAGGAGTTACGAGTGGCATTTTGTTTTTTATTTAACTATTATATTTAAAAATTAAGATAATATTAATTAAGTTTAAATATGTTTTTGGGTAAAAATTGAAATTAATTTTTCTTGAAAACTTTAAATCAATTTAGTCCCTCAACTCTTTAAAAACGTAAATTTAATCATTTTAATAAAATTTTATTAAGTTTATTTGATATTTTAAACACATTTTATTATAATAGTTTCGTTTGTTTACACGTTTGACACATTTTCTTGTCGATGTTAGCTGAAAAACGCATTTAAAATGTTAAATAAACTTAAAAAAAGTCGGTTTAAAAGATTAAATCCTCGCATTAAAAGACTAAATTAGTTTAAAGTTTTGAAAATAGACCAATTCCAATTTTTACTAAAAATTGAAGGATAAAAAACATATTTAACCTATTAATTATTATTATTATTATTATTAATATATATTCATATTCTTTTTTTATTTAAGTTTTAATCATATTCTTATATATTGTGTGACGTCCCATTTTAATAGATTACACTACTAAATAAAATATCACACAGTTATAATAACGAGAAGCATTCAGATGAACATGAAACGAACGAGAAACAACTATTACAGTCATCCATAGGAGTATTTAGGGAGAATTTAGGCATACATCCATGCCATAAACAAAACGCAATTCTAAAGGTTCAACAGTTGTGCAAAAGAGATGCTCTATGAGCATGGAATTACAAGGCACTAGGGCCATAGGACTTCTGCGAAAACCATAACAACTGGCCCACTAGGCTGCACCGCTACGACCACCATCAAGCCTACCTCCAGAAGCATTCACATCTGCTCCCACCAATGGTGATCATCGCAAAAGAGAACATACAATAGGACACAAACAGAAATGCAAGGGTAAGCTAGTGCAATTAGATCTTATCATGTTACAACAGACAAGTACTTAAACATTCCTTAACATGCAACACACAGGCACCGAATATCATGTTATAGCAGACAAACGGGACACTAAGACTCAATTATCCGGATACATATACTAGGATCGGATTCACCGGACGCCTGCACTCGTGGTGGCCTCTACTGCTCTGCAGAGCCATTGCCAATGGGTTTCACCCTACCACTCACGAGGTTAGCCTTCAAGCGACTAAGGCCATTATCCTGCCAGAGACTAGGGCCTCCCGCTACTCTCACCACTTGGATCAGTTTGCTCTACTTGAGACTCACTGACCCTTTAGAGTTTCGGGATGCGATCCTTACTTGAATCCTTATCCTAATATATACACTACACGCCACCATGAAGTCTCCCCATGGAACTCATGGAATTACGCCTATCACATCATCAGAATCATGTTTCTCATACCACAACCACCACTTTGATCTCATACATACAGTTCTCATGTCAAAACTTCACGAAACCGCAACTCCATGATCGATCTCACACCAAACATGCCAATTTCATTCATAAAAGCCCAAACACCCAAGCATATTCACTCATATCATATTTAAGAGGAATAACCAAAACAACGCATGCAATAAATCATCTAACAGCCAAGGAAACATAACACCCACTCGCACACTCGCTCAGGCGAGACGCTGCTCTTCCTGATGCAGCGGATTCTCGCCCAGGCGAGATAAGCAACAGGGTTTCATCCCGAATTCTCGCCCAGGCGAGACGCGCGACATGACCACTTCACGAATTCTCGCTCAGGCGAGATGGGCAACGTGGGGTTCTTCACGATTTCTCGCTCAGGCGAGACCCCCTCGCCTGAGCGAGACATGGCGTCGCTCAGAACGCGGACAGGTCGCCTAGGCGAGCTCTCGTGGCAGTGAGTACTCTGATACTCTCGCCTAGGCGAGACAAGCTCGCTCGGGCGAAAATAGCAGAGTTCACCACTGTCAACTCACATGCAGTGGCGGAAACCGCCCAGATCTACCCCCAAACACACATGCAACTCCATTTCAATCGATAAAACACATCATACATGCATATAAACACGAAAGCGACCAAAAACAGCCAAGGACAACTTAAAACAGATGAATCTAGCTCCCCTTACCTCTGTTTTGGAGAGCAACTGAATAAACAGGTTCGAACTAAGGACACCACAGCTCCTGGAGCTAGGGCGGAGCTGAAACATGAAGATCCAGACTAAAACGGGTTAGGAGATCGAGCCCTAACTTACTCCGAAGTGCTCAACAGCAAATGAAAAAGGGGAAGGAGTAGACTAGAGCTCTAGAGTTCGACTTACCAGGAGTACAGGATGGTTACGCTAGCTTGGAAATGGAAAATGGTATGCCCTAGCAGAGGTCCTTCTGTTTTCTTAGAGAAGTTGAGAGCAACTGTTTTTCTGAAACAGAAGCAAATGAGAAAGTGAGGGTGGCTGGTAGGGTAGGTGTCATTCTGTAGGGCAGGGCCTTGGGCCTCCGAAAAGGCCAGGCCCAAACTTTATACACTGAAAAAGGGGCTTACATTTCACAAGCAAATTGATTACTGAAAAAAAAAAAGGATAGATTATCATTTATTTATATTTCCAGCATTTATATTTATGTGCCGGTGAGTATAAATAAAATGTAATAATATTCAAGAAACAATAGTATAAAAAATGAAAAAGCTCATCTTAAATAATAGTTATGAGTTATAGGAGTAAATTATATGTATTATTTATTTGCTTATCTTTTAATGAGACAAAAATATATTTTTAATCTTTACATATAAAGTTATGGAATTTTGGTATCTATATTTTTATTTTTAATTTTATTTTTTAATAAATATTTTTTTTAATTTAAAACATTTTTTTTTACTTTTTTAATAATTATTTTATTAAATTTAGTTTAACTGTTTTATTTATTTATTAAATACTTTAAAAATTTATCTACAAAATAAATAAAAATATATGATCATCAGTAATTACAAAATAGATAAAAAGTTTATTTTAATCCCATGTACATATTTTTATTGTTTATAAAAAATATTAAAAAATAATATTCTTTTTCTTTCTATTTTATTAAAGCAAAAATTCTTCATGTTTTATAGAAAAAATAAAGCATGTTTTATGAAAAAAAATGTTTATCCTTTGATGATTCTTTGTTAATCAAAAGCTAAAGCTTTGGTAAAGACAGAAAAGAATCCCTCTCTGATTTTTGACAGTGAGTGAATCCCTTTCTCTATCTCTCTCTGCCATCATCTATATACTTTCTGGTTCTTCTTCACTGTAACCTGTTCATAGTTATCAATTTCACTCTCTTTTTTTAATCCTGTTTTGAATTTTTGTTTCATTTTCAAATGTTATGTGGTAATTGGCGGGAACCAACTGTCAATCAGGATACTTTTTTTGTGGAATTTGGCCAATTGGGAAAGATTCGCGTTTAAAGATTCAGGCTTGGAATCTTTGGAAAGAAAAGGAAAAAGGGGCATCAATTTTCAATGGCTAACCCTTTGGGGAATCACGAAGAAGAACAGACAACCCATGTTGCGTCGTCGTTCAACGGGAATTTGGCAGCCGACACTTCGCCCACCGCGCTCGCCATGAAGCACAACTCTGGCATCGCCCTCGATTGGACCCCTCAAGAACAAACCATTCTCGAAGAAGGACTCTCTCTGTATGATACTAATTCTTCTTTTCTTTCCTTTTTGTGAGTTGATTGTTGCTTTACTATTTCAGTTTTTACTTTTCTATTTTTCAATCTTAAAGGGTATACATATGGTTTTTGGAAATTGAAAGTGTGTCTTTATTAATATTTTGATGTTATTGGTAGATAAATTGGTTATATATATGGTTTATTTGATATGGAGTAGGTTCTGATAAGCAGTTCCGGATTGAATTGGTCGAGAACAACTCTGTTCTGTGTTAAACTTTAGTACGAGAGAGACAAAGGAAACTATGTGTAATGGTTTTTCTGTATTTTTTTTTTCCTTTACTAAATTCACTTGTCATCCTTCAGTTCAATCTCTATGTTTATCTTGAACAAATTAATTCTTAGCTTCAGTTTTTTGTATTAACAATGTTAATTATGGCAAACATAACAAACACTTTTGTCAATTTTTTTGTATTAACAATGTTAATTATGGCAAACATAACAAACACTTATGTCAGTTTTTTTGTATTAACAATGTTAATTATGGCAAACATAACAAACACTTACTTATTTCTCGTGACACTTCTCATAGTTTGTCAGGTCATATGTTACCAAATTTATAAGTTAGTATGGTGCAACAGAAACACTTTAAGGGAACCAGAATGAAACACACAAGAAACTGAGTATAAAAGTGTATTTTAACCTATATTTTTTTGTGTCACCTTTTCTTTTAAAGGATTTTTGTGACCTTGTAATGTTGTGGATTGGTTATTGCAGTTTGAATTGTGTTCTGTGCTTATTCAGTGATTTCAGTGTTATGTTGTTTGCCTTCTAACATCTTTTCCTTGACCAGTAAGTGTGTTTAATAAGTTCAATAGCTAGTCATTGTTTGAAGAAAAGACAATTTGTTTTTTTACTTGTAGGTTTGCATCTGAACCTAATCTCACTCGCTATGCAAAGATAGCAATAAATCTAAATAACAAGACAGTCCGGGATGTAGCACTGAGGGTCAGGTGGATGAATGTAAGCTATATACGTGTTGTTGTCACAAGTCGTTTATGTCACTATGAATGCTTTGACCTGCATTTCAGCTTAGATAGGGTACTTATTGAAATTTTTTGTAGAGATGATACATAGAACTATTTTTCTTTCATTATGTTTATTATTTTTTGAAGGTTAAGGATAATCATCATACCTTCTGTAAGAAAGGTTAATTTATGAAGTTTCTGCAATTAGAATGGTTCTAGAAAGTTACATAGCTTTTGCAAGTTGCAGCACTTTCTCTTGATGAAAAACAAAACAAGATGAGATTGTTTTAGGCTTAGCTTCTGCATACTCTCATTAAAATGAACACAATTTCTCAGAGGCTGAGCTAGTTCGTAATTGATTGCTTTAAGCAATTATTTGGTTTTCTTTTGGAGGCATTGTTATAACTCAAAGTTGTTGTATGCACCTGCAGTAGTTAAATTTACAATTTAATCAGCATTAAGATCTAATAATCTACCACTAATATTCAATAAATATATATTTCATAAAGTTCCAAACAAGTACCAAAGATTTTTAAATTGGTTACTTTCTCTGACTAACAACATTGGCTTGCATTTTTCTACAGAAAAAAGAAAATTGCAAGAGAAGGAAGGATGAATTTTCAAGGAAAAGTAAAGATAGAAAGGTTTTGGTTACATTTATTTGATATCATCTATGTATTATTTGAATGGGTATTTTGTGTTCTCACTCTTGTGCATACCAATGCAGATATGTCGCATATAATTGCATTTATGGAAAACTGCTTTTTTTTATCCCAGGAAAAGGTTTCAGATCCTGCAGTGAGGTCTTCTCACTTTCCTGCTCAATCTAATGTTTTCCCATATGCTCCTGCAATGAAGATGATGGATAATGATGACAGCATCTCTCATAGAGGTTCGTTTCTTTCCTAGCAGTGAATATTTTTATGTTAGCATTTATGATTTTATGTCTTGTGGGCCCTTTTTGTTGTTTTGGAGATCTCGTGTTTTTTCTTTGCTTGTTCCTTCTGAATGTTGAAGTGTCTGTATTGATCTTTGCTCTGTTCCTTTTGTAGTTATTGGAGGCCCTGCAGGGGAGCTCTTAGAGCAAAATGCACAGGCCTTGAATAATATCTCTACCAATCTTGCTGCTCTTCAGGTGAATTTTTTACATGTTTAATTGATTTAGTATGCATGGAAAAATAATCTTTTCATCTAAAAGGATAAATCTCAATTGCTGAAGTAACTTTGTTAGTTATATTTGTATGAATATATTTTTCCTCCTATTTCTCTCTTTCCCAATTTCCCTCAATGTCCCTTTATATCTATTTTCATTAAGGTGAAAATAACATACTTATCAAAGGTACTACATTATTTTTTAGTTGAGAACTTGTCTCAGCTTGTTATCTTTACTTTCATTTTGTTTAAATTAGGTAGAGAACACACAGATGTTAGATTCTTCATCCAGTCATCAGTCAAGGCTTGTAAAACTATGTTTGTAGAGATCTATCAATTACAACATTTTTGAAAAGTTAAAAAAATGTTAAAGATGTGAGCATAAATACCTGTGTTTTTTTTCAATTTTTTTGTTTATGTATCCTTTAAATATGTGTAGAATACAAAGTCAGCTTTTAAGTATTAGTGCTGTCATTAAGGTTGCAATGTCTTATTTCCCTTAAGTTTGTGATTCATAAACTTTATGGTTCACTGTGGATTTATTGATCTTTGTGAATTAATGGAGTAAAGGGGGAAGTTTAAGTGTTCTATTTAACACAGGCACTCATCCTCTGGATGATGCATCAATGCTTTTATTTACTCAGTTACTCTATGAATATTTTTCCCCTCTATGCTTTTGTTGTTAGGTATCATGTGCAAATTTAGTTGATAACCTGACATCATTTGTATCTTAAGATGTTGAAAACGGAATAAATGACTGTTCTAAAACTCATGTATGGTTCATATATCTATACCTTTGCTTTCTTAAGCCATTCTTGGTCACTGTAACGCTGACCCTAAGCCTTTTCTGTTCTCTTGTTTCCAGTTTCAGGATAACATCAATCTTTTCAGCCAAACGAGAGACAACATCATCAAAATTTTGAATGAGTAAGTTAGAAACTGTTTCTTTGTTGTTTAGAAGTGTATTCTGTTAATCGAAGCAATAATTGTTCAAGTGATCTTTTTTTTTTTGTTACATTGTGGTGTGTGAATGACTCGTAAGTCCTTGATCAATACTAAAGTAAAACATAACAATTCAGTAACTCTCCTTTTAATTCTCAATCAGAAGGTATAACAAGGAAGCGAAATGCTTTGTTTTTATATGTATATTTGAAGTGAATTATCTCAAAAGTTTAAGTTCTGAATAATCTCCTATTATCCTATACTGCCATAACATTAGCATATGATCCAAAATTCCAGTTTTTTCCTGGAGTCATTTTTTTCTTACAATTTCAGCAGAGTTGGATTTGTCGAAAACAAACTTGGTTTATAGTTGTGAAATATTATTACATTAAACTAGCAACTTGTTTAAATTGAGTGCTCATGTTTTCTCCACCTTATATGATGATTTATGTTTGAGTAAACTATCATTTTAGTTATTAAGATTGTAAGACGCTGTCATAATAGTCCTTTAAATTAGAATAATGTCAAATAAGTATCATTCGATCCCTTTACATGTACAATATACTATCACTATAGTTCTTAAATTTGTATAACTTCCTAACCTTTATGCCCTAACAGAACTAGTAGCGAGGACTGGTATGACCGACTAATTTCAATTTCAGGGTTATTTGATATTTTTCTAACTTCAGGAACTAATATGACAGCACATCACAATTTCAGGATTAAAATGGTAGTTTACTCTTCATGTTTATTGAATTTGTTAATGAGTCTTGCTAACAAATGCATGAAAAGAACATATTCATGACAAACTAGCACTCTTTTGCATTCATCTGCATTAATTTCATTGTTTTCATTTGCTTTTTGTCTTATTGTTTTGGCAGCATGAATGACATGTCAGAGGCAATGAAGCAAATGCCACCTCTTCCCTTTAAGATCAATGAACCGATATTCAACTTCCTAATGCCAAACACCATTCACCAGATGCTATAACGATGATGGTTGCTGATTCATTGTGATTGCTTCTACCATATTATGCTTGCATTCAAATTGACAGAGCATTAAAAGAAGAGAGAATGGAATAAGTTAACCACCACGCAACTAAACTAGTCTTCAATTTTTGTAACATACTGGTTTTCCTCATCCTGTTCTTGGCTTGTTAAGTTTTTAACTTAATTGGAGTATAGGAAGTAGTTGTTATTACTTCGGGGTTCAATTTAGGGACTGACAGACAGCAATAAGTACAACTTGGATATTTGTAAATTGGATTCTCTTTTATTATATAAATGGTAGATATTGTCCCATTCACTATGCTCACTACTTTGTGGTTCTCCTGCAGTAAATGTGTCGTTTTAGATGAGTTTTTTCATGAAGTAAATAATCACTTTTGGTGTTTTGTTGCATCACTTTAACTTTGCT
>Ga0209389_1006465_pt1 | contig 10186 bp, 5 predicted proteins | sample CowpearedBW_FD_187526 | JGI IMG/M metagenome (GOLD analysis project Ga0209389, IMG submission 187526) | Root nodule microbial communities of legume samples collected from California, USA - Cow pea red BW (SPAdes) (version 2) | ecosystem: Host-associated > Plants > Roots > Nodule | place: USA...
ATCCTGATGCTGTGTACTTTTGTTGAGAAGGGTCCCAAACTACTTTCACAAACTGGGGGAAACCATCTCTCACGGGTACCCTTACTGTTAACTTTATCTCTCCATTCTTCGATCCATTTCCAGTTGGTGCCTGTAGTAGCACAACCGAAACAATTAAAAACCAGGAGAAAAGAGATAAATAGCATTTATCCTTCATCATAGCAAGTAGCAAGTACTTTTATTCATCAAACAAAGACAAAACATTATTATATAGAGTTTTAGTCCATTGGAGAATTCTTATTTAGTTGCCAATATAATGCACTCACAAAATATTTAAAGAATTTAAAGGTCAGTCAACTTACAAAAAGTTGGTGCCAGCTAAAATCATAATAATGTATTTTTGTTTTCAATTAATTGCAGTTTTATAACTTCAAATATTTTATCTTTTATCTGATATTTTCACCTTTCAAATTTAACATACAGCAATTGGTTTGATAAGAAATATTCAGCAGCCAATGAAAAAGAGTGTGCGTATGATTGGCTCCGATAGATGCGGTACAAATAGCTAAGCAATTCCAAAGAAGAACAGTTGTCTTTAAGATTGAGACAGGTCTTCTCAGTGAAGACTTCAACCTTATAGACTAAGTCAACCCATGGTTTAAAACTAGGAAAATGATATTTTTGTGCCACAACTTTTTATACTCATTTTATATTACTCATCACTACCCTTAATTACCCTTTTTTTTCTAAATATATAAATTAATTTTTTATTAAGGTGATTTTATCTTCATAAAGTTGTCAAATTGTAGCAAAGAATCTTTCCCATTAAAACTAATAGAAACACTTTCTAAAATAAAATTAGTTGCACATAGAATTAATTTTATAAAATTCATTTTTAAGACGTATAATTATATATGTTTAAATATTTTTAGTTTAAAATAAAGGTAATTGTAAATTATTTTATTTTTTCTTTTATCTAACATAAAAAAAATCTATAATATTTTATCTAAAACTTAATTTTATAACACAAAAATAAATATATGAATATTTTACTCCAAATTACTTTAACATAATTTCAGATAATTCCACCTAAATTCAAATGCACAATACATCTTATACGAATATATACGGTTGATATTTTCTCTTTAAAAAAATTTTATTACAATAATTTTATATTACTCAGTAATAGAAAATTATTTAATATTTATGGAGGTTACTTTTCAAATAAAAACTTTTTAAGAAAATAAATAAATTGGGAATGTCTTCTCTTGATTTGTATTTCAGTGTACGTTTTTAAAATGAATTTTGAGTTGGAGATGTAACACAATCAGAAAACATAACAAAATATATAACAGGACTTATAAAATATACATAAATATAATTATTTACAAAACATAAGTTAAATTAAAATTTATATTATTTTGTAGATGTTGCTACTGCACCTGCATATATTTGATGCGATATTGATTAGAGATAATTATGTGATCCATAATTTATATTTAAAAAAAAATATGACCAAGAAATGAATAAAAAAATTTACTATCAAATTCATGTTATGTTATTGTGGTCAAACCAACAGTTAAAGCAATGAACGAACTAGGATCCTTTAAGAGTGAAATAAGTAACGTCGCTTGTTTTCGATTTTTTTTTTAAGAAGGTCTCAAAATACTTTTTAATTAATTAATTAATTATAAAATTATTTTAAGAGAAAAAGTTTCAAAAGAATATTCTATTCTTACGTATCTCTATTAAATTAATTATAAAATTATATTTAAGATAAAAAAGGTCTCAAAAAAATATTTTATTATTAATATAGCTTTATTATATTAATTATAAGTTTATGTTTAAGAATAAAATTTAATTAGATTATTACTATGTATTAAAAATGATAATTAATGAGTTAAAAAATTTATTTAGTAAATTATAATTTTATTTACGAATAAGAGAATGATTAGTTTTTTTTATTCTCTTTTAATTTTATTTTCTTCTTTTTATCTTCTTATATCTTTGTGACTTCTCTTGTCTCTCTTTACTTCCATTTTTTCTAAAAGTCGTTTTTTGAGGATTATGACAGATTATATTCCTTTAATCTCATTTTTTTCGTGTATACCAATTTTTCATCCTCATTTCTAGTCAGTATGTTTTTTCTTTCTATTTGTGTTGCTACCAATTTTCCATCCTCATTTTTTTTTTCAGTATGTTTTTTCTTTCTCTTTATGTTGTAGTTTTTATTTTGTTATGAACTTGTACTAAATTATAAATATGTTTCTTTTGTCTAGTTTTATTTTTTGGTATTTTTCGATTTACGAGTTTTAAGAGTTTATTTTTGCATATTTTGACGAGAAATTGAAACTTTCAACAAAACTATTAATTAGATTAAGGGTTAGTCTTTTGGTGGATAATAGATTAATTTGAGCATAATTAAAAGTTGGATTTTCTGTAAAAAGATAATTCAAGTTTAGGGAAAAAAAGACTTACCTCGAGTTGAGAAGAACCTAAATTTTGTGAAAAATGTATTAGACACAAAAGGAAACAATTTGATGAAAACATTGAGAATGAAATTTTAAAATCTCTTCAAGGATCATTTAGAATTGATTACTTTTTATATAGTGTAGATAAAGAAATCATCACACTTAAGAATATATTTGAACAATTTAAAATATATGAAGATATTTTTTTATTATTATGTAGTGTTAAAAATTAAAGTCACTAGATTGTACATTTTTTGAAAAAAAAAATGCTTAAACCTTGCAACATCTTTAAAACATGATAATTTGTTGGAAAGTGATGGATTTGATTTATTTTCATAATTAAACATCTTAAGAGAAATTATAAGTTTGAAAAATGATAAATCAATTGACATTCTTAATTATATATAATGATTAGATTCTTTTTCGAATGCATATATAACTTATAGAATAATGTTAAGAATCTCAGTATCAAATATGTCTAAAGAAATATTAGATGAATTAGCTTTATTATCTATTGAAGAAGAAATGTTAAATGAAATTAATTATAACAATTTAATAAAAAAATGCATAAAAAGGCTCCAAAAATAAATTTTAAACAAAAGATCTCACTTTTTAAGTTTCGTTTAGGCCTTCCAAACTTTTGAGCCACTCTTGGAACCAACCACACAAAAATCTACATAAATAAATTTTAGAAATATACATGATGATAAATAAATAACAAAATGTATAAACAAACAATAAAAAACACCATAAATATTAAAATAAAAATCCTAAAAGGAATCCAATACATGTGTCTCAAACTAAAAAATAATATAGGCATATTAATTTGAAATAATATTTTTAACTAACATAGCCTACAACACTAAAATCTCACAAGGTTAAATAATTTTATTGGTCCTTATCTTTGTAGAGAAATCTCAAAGCGCTACCTTTTTTTATTTGTCTCTATTTGGTCCCTATTTTGGGAAATTTGTTGCAATTAGGTAATTTCCATTAGTAATGCACTAACAACGTTAACTACATACCACGTCTCAACTTGTGATTTTTTTAATTTTTTAATTTTAAAAAAAATGTTTGGTGTCAAATTAAGGTTTTACCACGTGGTAGAGATATGTGATGTGGCAATTACAATGTCATGTGTCATGCAACTGATAGAGCAACTCTAATTTTTCTGGTGTATGCAGCTGTATCTGGTTGTATGTGATTTATCTCTTTTCTATATGTATCTTCATCTAGCCATGGTCCTTAAACCATTATTCAATTGTTGATTTTTGTCTTTGGTTGTGAATGTAGGACCATTGTAAGTGGAGACATTGTGTAACGGGAAGAATAGTGATAGAATGTATTTTATAATGTTAGAAAAACTAAATTTCTTTCAGATTTCAAAGTCATATGGTTGAATTTAAAGATTAGGGTATGAATATACAGTTGCATGCTGATTTAAATATCCTATTATTTGAGTTATTGGTTAATTTGAATTGGTTTGATTGGTGTAACTGAACATTTTTATGGAATTGAAATTGTATTATGAATGATATAGTGAGATATTGAGAGGGTGAGTTTTGTTGGGTTTAAATACTCTGTAATGTGAGACTTTTGATTATGTGAAATTGTGAATTTCTAAGTATCAGAATGGTTTAGGGGGATTTTTTGTAATAAGTTGTTTGGGAACATAACTGATGAAGTGTCATCTATTTGTGATGTGTTAGAAACAATGATAGAAATAACTTTTGTTCAAAATTACAAATTATTAATTTGTATGAAAGTTTATTTTTTTGTATGTTATATGTATAACTCCTGAAGATTAGAAAAAAATGAATATTTTATAAATGTAGGATTTCCTCTAAAAGTTTAGTGTGTTATGGTTATCAGATTGACTATTTCCAAGGAGAAATGCTAATATAGGATGAGATCAAGTGTATTGAAGGGGACTTGTGATGTAGGACTATCCTGACTCTACTAGTATCAAACTCACATAGAGGATGATAACGAGGTGGTGAGAGTCGAAGGAAGCTTCACAAAGTTGACAGTATGATATGAAAAAGATCATACTTAAGGAGCTAGTGAAGTTAACCGTATCAGTACTGGATGAGATATATGATGTACCACTTGAGTTATTGTTGTATAGAATGAGGAGAGGAGGGTCAGTATGATAAGTGTAGAGTCTCACGAGTCCATTCAATATACTCTTCCAGAAACAAGAGTCTTTTGAGTCTAGAAATTTCTCTATAGGGTGATTCTTGGACTTTTTAATTAACTAAGTTTAATTTAAAACTTTGCTGAAAATTATGATATCTTTCAATTATGGATTATTTTTGTGATATTTAGCTCACCCTTGCATGTTGTATCTTTTATTTCTCTTATTCTTGTGATGATTGTATATTATGTATATACAGGAGCAAATTTAGGAGCAGAGGGGATAGTAGCAATGGAGTTGTAGCTATCAACTATGCACTGAAGAAGTAATATGAGAATGAGTTATAGAATATGTGTTAGTTTTTTGTTTTTGAAAGAGCTATTTTGAAATACTCTATTACTAAGTTAAGGACTAAATTGTAACTCAGTTTAACTATCATTACTAATATTATTAATGAGTTATAATCTTAATTATAAGATTAAAATACTCTGTTGGTCTTTGTTTTTGTACCAAAATCTCAATTTGGTCCTCGTATTTTTTTAGTCTCAATTAGGTCCTCAATTTTGTAAATTAGTATCAATTAAGTCATTTTCGTTAGTGTAAAACTAACATCGTTAAGTAGGTGCCACCTCCTCGTTTTTTTGAATTTTTATTTATTTTTTTTGAATTTTTTGAATTTTTTTTGAATTTTTTTAAAATATTTATGCCACGTGTCGCGTTTGTAGTGTGCCAAGTGTCAATCTAATATGGTGACATGTGTCAAATTATTGTATGAATCTCAATTTGATCCTCATATTTGTTAATTTGATTTGATTTTAATCTCAAATTTAAAAAAATAATAATAATTTCATGTGCTCCAAATTTAGACCAAATTTAATTTTTATACAAATTTAATGATGATACTTTTATTACAAGTGATATTTCTATTACATATTTTTAACAATCTTTAATTTATTTAAATTTATATTTTACATTAAACTTTATTTAAATTTTATTTTAAAATTATAAATATATAGATTAATAAATTTATATTCGAAATATTTGTATAACATTCTATATCAACAATATTTTAGAGTTGGCTTAAAAATAAAAATTTTATAATTTCAAATGTAAAATTTTAAAACAAGTTTATAACAAATTAAAATAAATATATTTAAAATTTTAATATTAAATACAATTAATATTATTAAAATATTTAATAAAAAATATCAATTTTAATAAAAATAATCATAATATTATATAAAAGTAAAATTTGGTCTAAATTTGGAGCGCCTAAAATTGAAAATTTTAAAAAAGTTTGGGACTGAAATCAAATCAAATTAATAAATATGAGGATCAAATTGAGATTCATACAATAATTTGACACGTGTCACCATATTAGATTGACATGTGGCACACTACAAACGTGACACGTGACATAAATATTTAAAAAAAATCAAAATTTAAAAAAAAATCAAAAATTCAAAAAATATATTAAAAAAATTTAAAAAACGAGGAGCTGACACGTGGCACCTACTTAACAGTGTTAGTTCTACACTAACGGAAAAGACCTAATTGATGCTAATTTACCAAAATTGAGGACCTAATTGAGACTAATCAAAATACGAGGACCAAATTGAGAATTGAGATTAGTCTCAATTAATGAGGACCAACAAAGTATTTTAACCTAATTACAATTACCATTAGAATGAGTAAGAAAATAGGATTGTAATAATTGTTGTCACTTCCTCCTTCTCCTCTTCCTCTTTCCTTCCTTCTCCCGTTCTTCTTATTTTTTCTCTTCTCATTCATCTCAAATTAATTTATAATAAACATCTCATTAGATTTGACGGGAAAATTGGTACATATTTTACCATAGATTTTAAAAATTATAATTACAGACGAATTTTCAAAAAAATTAATTACCAATGAATTTTTAAAAAAATCATTTATGAGGAATTTTATCACGACATGGTCAAAGCTAAAGCAAAAACTTTGACTCCCATTTTACCGACATAATTTGTTGTTGAAAATATTTATCAGTAATAAAAAATTTGAACTATCGACAAATTTTATTGATGATTTTTACCTACGGATTATTACCGACAAATATTTTTCTTAAATCATTAAATCCTAAAATTCATTGGTAATATCCTTATATAAATTCTACTTTATTGACAAGTGTTTTCTATTGATAAAATTTTATCGAGAATATAATATTTTTTTGTAGTAGATAATAGGAAATTTAAGACTAACCTAACGAATAAAAAGTGATTAAAATTGTGACTATCATGCCTAGTTATATTGATTTGTATTCTCTTTCGACTTGTTCTTCCTGTGTTTATGACAATGATAACAAAGGTTGTATCTAATGTAAAATTAGTTTTGTATTTTTGTTTGTAGTAGTTTAATCCTTTAATACAATCTTAAACTATGATACATAGATGACTTACTACTCACAATTGAGTGGATCTAATATCAATTTTTTGAATTTCAGTTGGGTAGTAATGTTAAGATTAATAACACATTTTATAAGTGTGATATTTTTTAGTATGACTTATGAAAGAATGTATGCTGTCTTTTCAATTTTTTTTTTCATTATATTTTTTTATCTATAACAATATATAAAAAAGATTCCCTTTTGTGTCAACATTTCAAAATACTAATTTTACCCTTTAAAATATAATTATTTATTAAATTTTTGAAAATTGACTGTTACATTTACAAATTTTTTATAAAATTGTTTATCTCTGCTTCTTCTCTTTTTATCTATTTGTCAACAATTATTCTCTCATCTTTTCTGATATATTTCACTTTATTTTAATAAATATTATTTTATTTTATATATTAATTTAATAACATTACATTATCATCATTTACTAATATAATATCACACATATTTAAATTTGAAAAAAATACGTACACATAGGCGCGACAGTGCCTGTGCGCTAGTGAATTATGAATAATTTATCTTGCATAGTTTTTATACTAATTTTGGTTTAATTCCTTAATGCTCAATATATTAATTAGAGCTGTCAAAATGGGTCGTCCGGCCCGGTCCGACCCAACACATCACGGGTTTGTCACTTGGTGGGCCAACCCAATCCGGTTCACTTATAAGTGAGCCGAAAAACTTCGAATTTGATCTGACCCACCATGGGTTGGTGGATTAAACGGGTTGACTCACTAACTCACTTAATTAAAATAAAATATAACTTTTTTCTTAAGTCATAAATTATAATTCAGATTAAAATTTAAATAAACTTCAATACAATCTAAGTACAATCCAAAATGATGTTAAACTCCAATACAAACCAAAATTAAAAAAAAAATATTATCTAAGATCAAAGCATTTTTGTCACTTATCCAACTATAATATTAGAGTCTTGAATGGATAAATTCACAACATTTTCATCTCTTGAAGCATCTCCTTTATCCCCATTTAATTGAAGTTGAAGCTAGGTTTCCATTTGCCAATCCACTAATGTGTTTGGTTGAAAAAACAACCCAACATAATGTGTATGATCATATGGGTTGGTAGGCTAACCTGACTCACCACAGGTTCAACCCGAATTCTTGATGGGCTAGGTCAAAAATTGACCCGTACTAAAATTTGTAAAAGAAAATTAACCAAACTCGGTCCAAATCTGTGATGGGCCAACGGTCCACGGGTTCTGACCCGATGGCTCTAATATTGGTTAATATATGAATTGTTACCCAAAAAAATTATTATTAAAAACTAGATGGTTTAGATGAAAATGAAAAATATAAATGTATATAAATATTTGCAATGAAAAAAAAATTATATTAGCAGGGTTCAAACCCAGAAGGATTCATAATTACACAAAATATATTAAACTTAATGAAGGTTTATAATAATAATAGTATATCCACTTTGATATGCATTTTTGATGTATCTATTGTACTTTTCAATAAATACTATAATAAAAGTGTCAACCATACTGTTACGCATCCAAGTTTTATCTCATTTTTTACAGATTAAACCTATTCTATGTTGTGTATCTTCAAACCTGGATTCTTTCCCAATTTAATATAGATGTTAACAAATGTTCAATTTCAATTTAATTAGAAACTCAAACACAGAATGACACGTCCGTTTCCCATAATATATAATAATCTTCGAATATTGTAATAAGGGATCTATCTTCGACAAGGTCTTAATCCATGAGTAGAATCCTGAATTGGATGAGTGCGTGTTTCCTTCTTGAAAAGATGAATTGGGGACATAATCTCAGTCAATGCTTTAGCCATCAGAATTAGTCTTTGCCAAATAAATCTTTCTGAAACCAATAACGCTAATAAAGTAGAAATCCCAGAAATAAAGAAAAGCCCAGAGAAGCTATGAAAGCTGAGACTGAGAGGTTCAGAAGATATTTGCGCAGACTCGTGTTCTCCTCCAACATAATTCTTTCCAAAATGTTTGTCCTCAATCTCATTCATTAATCCACTTTCAATCACATTCAGAATGGCTCTCGAAAAGTAAGCCGTAAGATTGGAGTTTAAAGGGAAGACCTGGAAATATAACATAATTTATAATAAAACTATACGATAAGTGCACTCATTAACTATATTACTTCTCCGAAGAAAGTTAGATTTTGCATAGACGAGTTAATTATGACTTCTGTATTATTATATGTTCAGAGAAGTTCATAAATAGAACAAGCAAAATATGTGCTAAAACTAAAAAGCCTGGTGTAGTTTATAGTCTTATTAGTTTTACAATTACAACAAAAAATAAAACAAATTAAAAAAAGAACCGAAGCACAAGCTTGTTGAAGAATGAGAAAAATAGCGAAGAGAGACTTACAAAACCAAAGCCAGCGTTTCTATATTCGGGGCCAGCCATAATGTAATTGGATCCGTATTCTTGAAGGTAGATTTTAAGGTAGGGAACTTCATCGAATATAGCTGCAACACCCCCATTTTGGCTTCCAAGCTTTAGAGCGTCATGGTACTCACCAATGTTTCTGTATGGCCTTAGTCTGGATGGGTCAAACTTAAACCGGTCAATCAGCACATCGTAAACGAAAGACCCAAACTGGTATCCAACGTAATAACCCTCTCTCCTTAGATCATTAACATTCAGAAAACTGGGTCGCAGTTGATCCAAGGTCAATATGGATGTCAAGTTAGCAGTGTAACTTTGCATGAGGATGAACGCCAATAGAAGCCAAACCATCAACACAAATCTAGAGCAACCTTTGACCACTACTTCTCCTGAAAATCCAAAATTTTTGTAATTTAGCACAAATAAACATTGTAGAAAATTAATCAACAGTATATGTGTAATTACTCTCAGGAAGAATGGCTTGTGAAATTGGAAACCACAAGATAGTTGAAGCGCCAAGCTTTGTTTGATTTGGCGAACCCTCCTGATTAGGCAACGCGTTTACATTTCTTTCCATGATGAGTATGGCAAGCCCTACGAAGGTAGAGATGATGATTATGCTCAACCAAAGATCCCAACAGAATGGTTTCACAAAAGTCCACATGTTCTGATCCCTCCCGTGTTTAACTGGTACTACCATTTTAACTCCCGATGCAGTATATGGCACTGTGAAATCTACAAGCTTCGAACGGTTGGCCAGGATTGTTACAT
>Ga0209389_1006468_pt1 | contig 10185 bp, 10 predicted proteins | sample CowpearedBW_FD_187526 | JGI IMG/M metagenome (GOLD analysis project Ga0209389, IMG submission 187526) | Root nodule microbial communities of legume samples collected from California, USA - Cow pea red BW (SPAdes) (version 2) | ecosystem: Host-associated > Plants > Roots > Nodule | place: USA...
AAGCAAAAAGGGTTGATTTTTGTAACTTATAATCAAAATCAGGTACATAAGAGTACATCCTATTGGATGATAAAAGAAAGATTAATTAATAAATGTTAAAAAATTGTACGAAAAGTAATACACAACTCCCCACTTTTTTTCTTGAAGCCAGCAACCTAGTGAAAGTAATAAGGTTGATTTGTGTAACTTATAATCAAATTTGTGTTACATAAGAAGTGTATCCCTTTGGATGATAAAAAAAGATTGATTAGTAAATTTTAAAAAATTTTACGAAAAATATTACGCATCTCCCCACTTATTTATCTATCTAGTTTGGCCTGTTTTTTTCTTCAAGCTAGCAACCTAGTGCAAGTATTAAGGGTTGATTTTTGTGACTTATAATCAAATTTATAGTACATAAGAAGTGTCATCTCTTTGGATGATAAAAAAAATGATAAGTAAATTTTAAAAAATGGTAGGAAAAGTAATATGCAACTCCTCACTTTTTTTTTTGTGCCCTACTTATTTCTCTATTTGGTTTGGCCTATTTTTTCCTTCAAGTCAGCATCAGCCAGTGCAAGTAATAAGGGTTGATTTTTGTGACTTATAATCAAATTTGTGGTACATAAGAAGTTTCATCTCTTTGAATGATAAAAAAAAATTAATAAGTAAATTTTAAAAAATTGTAGGAAAAGTAATACGTAGCTCCTCACTTATTTGTTATTTGTGCCCTGCTTATTTCTCTATTTGGTTTGGCCTATTTTTTCTTTCAAGTCAGTCACCTAGTGCAAGCAATAAGTGTTGATTTTTGTATGTTATAATCAAATTTGGGGTACATATGGGTATATCTCCTTGGATGATAAAAAAATATTAGTAAATTTTAAAAAATTGTACGAAAAATAATACGTAGCTCCCCACTTATTTGTTTATTATGTCTCACTTATTTGTCTATCTGGTTTATCTGTTACGTTATGTAATTACCGTTATTGAAACGGATCAAATTGATCAAAAATTGACGAAAATAAGAATCTAATTGAATATAATACAAAAATGATGACCATATTGAATAAAAAGAATGAAATTAGGGAGCAAATATATATTGAAACCTTCTGTTTAATATTTAATAGCGCGAGTGTTTAAAAAACAAAGGAAAATTGTGCGAGATAATTATCTGAACAATTATATCTTGCAATTAAGAAAGTAGTTGAAAAATTAATACAAAACAAAATCAAAACATGGGTTTAATTAAAGTTACCTTGTAATTTCATTACAATAAATTAAAAACTAAATAGAAGTGATTGGATGAGTTGCTTAAAAGTGGAGGAATTGTCTAAAAACGGTTAGAAAGACATGTAGCAGAAAATAAATAAATCTGACACGATTGGTGTCCAAAATTAGACAGGTTTTGGATGTCGATCTGGCCTATTACTGCAGTTATTAATTCAGAAGTGGTAACGGAGCTTAGCGTCTTAATCTCTAATCTCAAAATGTCACTCACTTTGCAAACTCCGTCCTCTACAACGCTCTCTTCTGCATCTTCCATTCACTCGACAACAACCAGATCCACTTTCTACTTCTCGATTCGTTCCACGCTTTCCCCAAAAACTATCCATTTCAATTCCCGCAGGTCTCACCCTCAAACTCGCGCTTCTGCTTCCTCTATCAATATCGGTAACTCATAATTTCATTATATTATATACATTCTTCATTCCTTCATTTCGCGCTTTCCTTTTCTCTCTCATTTCGCAATTTCTGTTGCAGCTTCCACCACTGAACTCGATGCTGTGTCCGCCTTCAGCGAGGTCGTCCCAGACACTGTCGTTTTCGATGATTTCGAGAAGTAATGTCGTTTTATTCTTTTTGCTTCATTCCTATGGAATTTGAATGAGTTTTTATCTGATTCTTAATCAATGAGCGTATACGCTGCTGCAGATTTCCTCCTACTGCTGCTACTGTCAGTTCATCGCTTCTCTTGGGGATATGTGGCCTTCCAGACACCATTTTTAGGGTAACATGTGCATTTCAATCTTTGGAAAACCTAACTAGTGCATTTTGATCTGAGTCTGACTTAACGAGTTTAACGTTTTTTGTTTTTAATTATTATTATAGAATGCTGTGGAAATGGCTTTGGCTGATTCTCAGTGTTATGGAATTGAAAATCCTAATGCACGAGTGTCTTGTTTTGTCAACAAGGTATTTGTTTCTGTTTTTCATTTTATTTTTTATTTAATGATAACTTGTGATGCTCATATGAGTCTAATCTATATGTTGTTGTTTTGCGGATTTGATCCTGAAACTGTAGGCTTTCGCGAATGTGGGTAGTGACTTGGCAAAGCTTGTCCCTGGCCGTGTTTCCACAGAAGTGGATGCGCGGCTTGCTTATGACACGCACGCCATTATCAGGAAGGTATTTGACATGTTTCATGACTAATTATGTTAAAATTCTATTACCTTGTTGAATTATACACTTGTAGTTTGAGTGCTTCTTTCTCAGGTGCCAATCATATGTCTTGTAATTTCTCAGGATTATATAGTTCTTATGAGGTTATCCATACTAGTCATGAGTAAGAGAAGAGCTATAAACAGTTTCGATTTTGGCTCCAGATCTAGGAAAATATTTGTTTTAGTTGATTGCACATCATTCTCATATAGGCAATGCCCAAACTGAGGAGATAGGTGTTTCTCTCTGACTCTCTTTTCCTTTTCTCTTTTTCTCTCTGTAAATTCTAAGCTTTGAGTGGCTGCTTGACTGTTTAGAAACAAGCTTCACGTTTTGTGAGTCCTTGTCGCTCTGTACAGTTACAATGACAAAATACACATATGTTGTGAGTTGGTGAAATCTAATGCTACTGTTATCAAATTTTACAGGTGCATGACTTGTTAAAGTTGTATAATGATAGCAATGTACCTCCGCATCGTCTGTTGTTTAAAATTCCTTCAACTTGGCAAGTGAGCAATCTGAAAAATAGAATTGTAGTGCTAGCTAAATCCAGATATACTGATACTTGATTCATGTACTGATGGCTTGCTTACTTTTATTTAGGGAATAGAGGCTGCAAGGTTGCTGGAATCTGAAGGCATACAAACACATTTGACCTTTGTCTATAGGTAGTTTTGTTAAGTATTTTTAAAAAGCTCTCGAGGTTAATATAAGTGCGATGCCATATTAGTATACTGCTTAAAAGACTTGGATCTTTTTCATTATGTGTAGTACACCGATTTTTCTATTTTGAATGCTCTTAATACATTGCAATGTTGTCTCTGAACCTCATGAATCTTACGATAGTATAATTTTTTGTTTCATTATATGAGAAAAAATATTCAGCAATTTGGTAGTTATATCCATAATGAATTTTATTTAACTGATATGCATGTTCACTATTCTCAAGGGCATAGTTTCACTGTTGTTTTTATTAATCTCAAAATGGTTTCATCTGAGCTTGAATGAACTAATTTTTTTTTATTCAGCAGAATCTTTTATCTTATATCTTTATTCCGTAACAATGATAAATTTACTAGTTTGCAGTAGGTTGATGTTGCGCATATTAGCTTCGAATCTGGGAGTATGTGCACATCTCAATCTTCTAACAATAAATGAAAAACTATCCGTGTAACAGAACTTATAGAATATATAAATTGATGCAAAGTTCTGGTCATATTCCCATATATAGAAAAATAAAAGCCATATTTCCCCTGAACACAGATATTTTATGTATTGGAAAAAATAATACTGAAGCTTTATTTCTGCGATTTGTTGATGTTAAATTTCAGTTGCTTAAAATATTAGCAAGTCTGTTTATGATTTTTTTTCTTGACCGTTATCTTTTAACATTTTACGTGAGTGTGGCAAAACTATCCTTAAAAACCTGCTCAATCGAAGTCATTGTTTGTTAGAAGTACAATCGTTACTCTTTTTTTGACTCTGGACCACCAATTTGAATATCAGATAGCTAATGCTATGAAGCATGGCATCATGCTCTCTTACTAGAAATTTTGTGAAATGTTCTGCGTTCTGTTATGTCAAAAGGAAAAACTTTAATGACAATTACATGTTTGGATAATGACTACTGACTGATGTGAAAATTTTTCCCATTTTCTTGTTAAAATTCAAAGATCTAAGTTTGTGTAACCTTGGATCTAGTGGCTATGTGTTATGCCGTTTGAATTGAGTTTTATTTTTATTTTTATTTTTTTGTATTTTTAATCCTTCCATGGATTGGTTCTATTTCGGCAGTTTTGCTCAAGCCGCTGCTGCAGCTCAAGCTGGTGCATCTGTTATTCAAATTTTTGTTGGTCGTATAAGGGTAATTTCTATCTTTATTTGTGTCAAACTTCATAAGAGTGTTTAACAACAGGTTAAGGTTTTAGGGTATCCTATTTAAACTTCGTAATTTTTCAGGATTGGGCACGTAATCATTCTGGTGACGCAGAGATAGAATCTGCCCAGCTAAGAGGAGAGGATCCAGGGTTGGCATTGGTATGTTCTTCAATATTACTCTTTTGTTAATTGCCTATTTCTCTATTCTTAGAATTGAAATTTGTTTATTTTTGTGAATACTAACTTATAGAGCTTTTGGTCAAATAAAAATCAACTTATAAAACTCCTGGTGAAAATGAAAAAATACTGGTATATGACTTGTGGAAAGCAGCTTGGCTATTGCAAGAATCAGATCTTTGCTAAAATAGTTATTGTGATCACCAACAAAGCGTTTGCTTGAAACCATTATTATTGTTTCAGGTGACAAAAGCTTACAATTATATTCACAAATATGGACATAAGTCAAAGTTGATGGCAGCAGCTGTTCGCAACAAGCAAGATCTATTTAGTCTTCTGGGGTATTCAAAGACTTCCTTTCAGTCAGATCCAATTTAATACCTGATCGAAGTTTTATTTGCATGATATACTATCAATTTATTTGCTTTTTCCTCCTTGTATAGGGTTGACTATATCATCGCTCCATTAAAGGTATTGCAGTCTCTCAAAGAATCTGTTGCTTCTCCTGATGAGAAGTACTCTTTTGTCAGGAGGTTATCCCCTCAGTCTGCTGCACAGTACCAATTTCGTGAGGAAGAGGTATGGTTTCAGCTTCTGATTTCATTTGCTCTTCACCTTTACAAAGCAGCAATTCTTAGTTGAAACTGCAAAATTAAGTTGGCGTCGATATATGTCCGCACACCTCATAATTGCAAAAACATGATGGCATGTCCCTTGCTCCTTTTACTCAAATGGAAAATCTAAAACCAATTAGACGAAGAGCAACTTCAAACTGCATGTTGTCTGTTCTCTAATCTTATTATTTCAACAAGGTGTTAAGTCTCCCATCAAGAGACTCAGGAAAATCGAAATCAACCGACCCTAACTTCGGTCACTTTATTGGCTTTGAAAGTTTGATTTGTATCAGTGCCAGTGTAATACGAAATGTGAGCGTTAACCACCATCCACAATAACGCCATTTCCAGTTTCCTTTCTCACCTCAATCATCAGCCGGATAGTTTAAATAAAATCTCGTTTTCGTTCTGAAGTTTGTCATATTTGCTAATTAATCGGGATTCTTTACTAATAATAATTTTGCATTCTTTTATATTCAGCTTGTTAAATGGGACCATGATAGCATGGTAAATGCCATGGGGCCTGCAGCTGTGCAGCTTTTGGCTGCTGGACTGGATGGCCATGCTGATCAAGCAAAGCGGGTGGAAGATCTATTTGAGAAAATCTGGCCACCACCAAATGTATGATTTCACGTCTGTCTTTATGTCGAACCAGAGTATTTTGCCTTATGGAATAAACGTAGTAGCGAACAGATGAAGGGGATATTCCGTTGTTCTCTTTCCCTCTCACATTTGAACTCTTAAACAATTTCCTTAATGTAAACCACGCGGTTCCTAAATGCAATTTTTGTTATCTTTTCAGAGTTGCAGTTGCAGTTGCATTTGTCTTGTTTTATTTTAAGAGAGATTTTTATACTGTGTATCTTTGGTGTACCATTCATTTAAATTTCCGGAACTTCTTTACGGTTTTAATTTGAGATAAAACCGGATACTCCTACAAAGTAAGGCGCAAGCAAGAACCCACCCTCCAAGTATGCCTAAGATCTGACTTCTTGAACTTCGAAAATTCCCTACACTACATTTTATGCACTTAGAAATGAGTTTTTCAAAATGTAAAACATTCTGAAAATTTTACTTTTAAGTGAATGGGACATGATCAACAAAATTATGGTGCAGGAAGAAACAGCTGTGTGCTTAGTAACCAGGCTTGAGCAACGGCAAATTGGGCCACATTTAAGCTGGCTTTGTTGAATCATATAAAAATGTTTTTGTTACAACATTATATGATTATTAGTCGTAATCTATGTCTAGATTTTATTATTAGAATTTAAACCCTACTGAGTGAGTTCATTAAATGTGGGTATGGGTGGAGATGGCCTAAGTTGAGATACCTACCTATTATCTAAATTGGTTTGTTTATGCTATAGACTTCTGTTCTTAGGCTTGACTTGATTCTTTTGAAAGTTTAACCTTTGAAAACTTATTTAAAAGCTTGTTCATAATAATACAGAATATACTTAGCAAATATATCATATATTTTTTTCATATAGGTGATTAAGTCTCAATGAACATTTCGGAAAAAAAAAGTACAACAAAAATATGGGAAAAAGAAATCAAACCTCAATAAATATTAAAGAGGGAATGGGAAAAATAGAAATAGGAAAACAAACTTTGATTAAAATTCTCAAATCAAATTGGGCTGCCTTTTTCTGCCTACTTTTTTATCCATTAAAGTTATATTCTTCCTTTTATTTCTGAAAATAAAAAAGAATTCTTTTTTTATTTACCTATATATATAAATTTATATTAGGCATCGATGTGAACTTACATTTCAACTAGACTAAAAAAAAGCACCGATATGTTTTATCAAATCCTCTCGATTCTCTTCTTTTTATTTTTACAACAACCTTCCTTTATTTGAGAAACATTATAGATAGCGTCCCATACGCATTGTTTGAGTTGTCAAAATGGGTTATTCGATCTGACCCACTATAGGTTGGTCATTTGGTGGACCAACCCAACCCGGTTCACTTATAAGCGAGCCGAAAAACTTCAAACCCGACCCGACCCACCACGGGTTGATGGGTTAAACGGGTTGACTCACTAACCCACTTAATTAAAATAAAATATAATTTTTTTCTTAAGTCATAAATTATAATTCGGATTAAAATTTAAATAAACTTCAATATAATATAAGTACAATCCAAAATGATGTTAAACTCCAATACAAACCAAAATTAAAAAAAAAAACAAATTACTATCTAAGATCAAAGCATTCTTATCACTTATCCAACTATAATATTAGAGTCTTGAATGGATAAATCCACAACATTTTCATCTCTTGAAGCATCTTCTTTATCCCCATCTATTTGGAGTTGAAGCTAAGTTTCCATTTGTCAACTCACTAATGTGTTTGGTTCAAAAAATAGCCCAACATTGCGAAGCCCAACATAATGTGTGTGACCATACGGGTTGGTTGGCCAACCCGGCTCACCATGAGTTCAATCCGGGTGAGCCAGATTCTTGGTGGGCCAGGTCAAAAATTGACATTTGTAAAAAAATTTCAACTCAACCCGATTCAAACCCGTGGTGGACCGAGTTAGCCCACGGATTCTGACCCACTTTGACGGCTCTACCTAACCTCTTGTCCTAATTAGATTAAAAATATTCCATTAAGTAATCCAATAAAGGAGTTTCGATAAACATTAAAATGGTAGGAGGTCATGTGCAAATCTCAAGGAGAATTAGTTTAAATTTTCTTATAAAAGAATTATTATAAAATAAACATAAACCTAGTAAAAAGCAAAAGAAAATGGATTATACAATGCATACGACAAATAAATCTGTAATGTACTGTACAATAATAGAATGCAATACAAAATAACAACCAGATGCGAGTGGCAAATATGAATGTGATGTCGAACTTAGTTTTGTCTGTTTTGTAAGCGAGTTTGGATAAAAAAAACTCTGAAACATGCTCCAAATAAAGTTTTTAGTCAACTAGAAACTAAAATTCTTTTTTCCATAAATTCCAAATGTCTAAGGATACGCTTCAAACATAAGTTAAAGATTACTTTCATAATGGTTTTGTATTTTAAACTAGAAAGGTGCAGGAACAAGTTGAAAAAATATAATCTAATATACAATTGAGAATTTAACAATTAGAAATTTTTTATATTTTATTATTTTCTACACAAAAGCACTTAATTTTTTTTACTACAAATGGAATAGCACATACGTGACATCTAGTAAGGAATTGGAAGCTGAAACAAAATCACTTCTCACCCCTCTTTCCTCCTCTCAGCATTCTCTGATCTCATTTAACTCTTCATCTCAAACATTTCTTCTTCTCTCTTACTCCATCACTCACCATCCTCCATCTCTCTTACACCATGAAGAACACCATAAATGTATCAGCTTTTGTTCTTCTCACCGATTTTGTGTGCTTCTATAATATTTAACTATTTTTCTTTGTTGTATGTATGTTTTACTCTCAGATTCATGAACACCGTGAAAAACACAAAAAATGTAACAATTTTTTTTTCTTTGCCATTTTTTGTTCTTCTACCATATTTAACTACTTTACTTTGTTGTATTTCTCTGTTGGATGAATGTTTTTCCTCTCAGATTCATGAACACCGTGAAGAACACAAAAAAGATAACAGTTTTTTTTTCTCTTTGCGATCTTTTGTTCTTCTACCATATTTAACTTCTTTTCTTAGTTTTTCTATGTTTCATAAATATTTTCATGTTAGATTCATGAATACCGTAAAGAACACAAAAAAAAGTAACAACATTTCTTCTTTTTTTTGCGATTTTTTGTTCTTCTACATTTAACTACTTTACTTTGTTGTATTTCTTTGTTGGATTGATGTTTTTCTCTGAGATTCATGAACACCGTGAAGAACATAAAAAAGGTAACAACTTTTCTTCTTCTCTGCTATTTTTTGTTCTTTTATTATATGTAACTACTTTTCTTTGTAGTTTTTCTATGGTGGATGAATGTTTTTCTCTAAGATTCATGAACCACCGTGAAGAAAACTAAAAAGGTAACACTTTTTCTTCTTCTCTACGAATTTTTGTTCTTCTACCATATAAAGGTAACAACTTTCCTTTTTCTCTGCAATTTTTTGTTCTTCTACCATATTTAACTATTTTACTGTGTTGTATTTCTTTGTTGGATGGATGTTTTCCTCTGAGATTCATGAACACCGCAAAAAACACCAAAAAGGTAATAACTTTTCTTCTTCTTTACAATTTTTTGTTCTTTTATTATATGTAACTACTTTTTTTTTGTATTTATTTCTGTTGGATAGATGTTTTCCTCTAAGATTCATGAACATCGTGAAGAGAATTGGTCTCTTCCAACACGTATTCAATTTTAATTATAACTCTATGTATTATGAACAACAATTATAATTTGTGAGACTCAATGCATTGCCAAACATCAATCAAATTTGGAAGACTAGAGATTCTACACTTCAAATGCTTACTTTAAATTTTATTTTTTAGATTAATTAATTTTAAAAAGATAAATAATATACATTACATTATTCAGTAATAGGCTCATTAAATATTCTTCATTCTATCACTAAAAAACATTACAATACTTCATTTCAAGATTTCTAAACTAATGTTATAATGCATTCAGGATTTCTAAAATATTGTTATAATTGATTGGAAATCAAAATATTTGGTCTGATTTTAAATTATGAGAAATTTCTCATATAATATATATATATATATATATATATATATATATATATATATAAAATAAAGTTTGGATTTAAATTTGAAATAGTAAAAGATAATAAAAAAAAATATGAGAACAAAGCTGAAATTTAACATTTAAAATAACAGAAATATACAAAAAAAAATTAATAAACATTTTTAATATTTCTGATAAAAAATATATAATTAAAAAATTTGATGATTTATAACTATATAATATGTTATAAAATATAACACTATTTAATACCATTATAAATATAAAATGTCATATTAATATTAAGATAATAATTATAATAATTAAAATATAATTTAAAAAATATTATAATTTTCTTAAATTTTTAAAGATAGGAAAACAATTAACTATTTCAACTTCAGTCTTATTCCAAAATTAAGATCCATATTGTCAAGATTGAAATTCGAAAAAAA
>Ga0209389_1006469_pt1 | contig 10185 bp, 10 predicted proteins | sample CowpearedBW_FD_187526 | JGI IMG/M metagenome (GOLD analysis project Ga0209389, IMG submission 187526) | Root nodule microbial communities of legume samples collected from California, USA - Cow pea red BW (SPAdes) (version 2) | ecosystem: Host-associated > Plants > Roots > Nodule | place: USA...
GCTTTTTGTTACTATCAAAATAAAGTATTGTGTGGAAAACTAGCATTAATTAAAAAATTCCGACCTGCCGGATTCGAACCAGCGACCTAAGGATTACTTTGAGTAATTAACCCACTACAGTCCTCCGCTCTACCAACTGAGCTAAGGTCGGATTATATTTTTAAGTTCGATCTTCTTTTACAAGACTTATAATACATAACAATTTCTAAACCCCCTGCGCAGAGTGACCCAAACACCAGGAAGCACAATATCCACAGGTTATTGATTTTTTTTTTCTTGTGTTTTTTTGTTTTATTCCCTTTATGACAATTTATAAAATACATAACTTAGTGGTTCTTTTCTAGTCAAAAGTTTCTAGCATATTTAAATAATGCTATAAACCTTCTAATTTTCATTGTAATTTTAACTTTGTTCCCACAAAGGTAAACTTTTATTTTTGAGTTATGGTTCAAATTGTAAGTAATCTGTGAATCATATCACAACTTATGTACATCTAAAATGAAGCAATCAAATATTGTGTGAATTCTTTAGAAATTTCCAAATTTCCAAACGTTCAAATTTTACTACTAGCATCAATAATAAAAAAAGACCTTTTTTCTTTAAGAAACTCTAAACCATCAAAATATAATAGTAATTGGACTTGTTCATTTCAATTAAAAAAAAACTAAAGACTATTTAAGTACAATATGTGTGTATATGTGTGTGTGCTAAAATAGTTTTTAAGGTTTTTGAAGGTGTGTGTCATATTTTAATTAATCCTTAAAAGAAATGTCGAAAATAAAAAATAGTATTTCAAAGTAAAATTGGTATCTAATGTTGGTCCTCCGTATAATTATGTTAATTAGCAGAATTAGTTTGCTAACATAACCTTATTAACTTAACATGACATTATATATCATGTAAGTAGGGATTCCATTGAAATGTGATTTTTGAATTTTAAATTACTGTATATTTTGAAAATAGTGTTCATACCAATTTTGAATTCTCATTTGAAGTTTTAAACGTGTGAAAATGTTTATTTTTGAATATAATGTCAATTTCCATTTGGAAGAATGTTTCCAAAATATGCTAAATAATCGACAGAAGCGCTAGAACTTGCTCCATTCCTCAACTTTAATGTACTAACAATTTTTTACATTAATATTTTCATCACAAATTATCATGTATATATCAAAAATTTAAAATTTAACAATATCCTCTTCAAAAATCATACATATCAACTTTCATGTGTCAACAATTTTTTACATTAATATTTCCATCGCAATTTATCATGTATATATTAAATTTTTTAAATTTAAAACAGTATCCAATTCAAAAATCATATATATATATATATATATATATATATATATATATATATATATAGTTAAGAACAAATTCATGAGCAATCTAAACATTGCAAAATGGGATTCATAAAGGTAGCATATATGTTCATCCTTTCTATTCTATTGAAAATATACTAAATATCAAATACCCAAAAACACATTAAGATTCATCCATTTTGGTGATAAGATAATAATGTTAACGTGGATTCCAAATCAAAACCCTAATTCACCAAAGTGGGGAGTGGGGAAAGTTGCGTAGGCAACACTTGCTAGATTGAAATTTAACAAAATTTTCAAAATACGCCGTGGATAGAAAAACCATAAATTACAATGAAAATAAAAAGAGAGAATGAAGCTCAAATATGGAAAAGAACATTGAAAGTAAATTCATAATTTTCATAGATGATAATTCATTCTTCGAATTTCTTCATCTTAAAAAGTGGTCATCTGCCCTTCTTTATCAACTAGGCTTTTTGAATAAGTATTTTCCTTTACAACCTTGTCTACTATTCGTAGTAGTTAATGTTATCTATACAAAAGGTCATTGTAAAAAATAAATCTTACTTGGAGTGTTAATTTTTTATGTCAACACTTTTAAAAAAATTTAAAAGTATATATATATATATATATATATACACACACACATACATACTAGTTTTTTACTCGTACAGGATTCAATAAAATAAAAATTAGTATTTAATTATAATTACAAATTTTATAATATATAAATAATATTGATTAATTATATTTGAATTAGAATTATATATACACACACATTAACTGTAACCTTTGTACCACAACGTAAGAAAATTTCAATGTAACCACAAATGAACTATTATAGCACTTGTAATTAAAATTCAAAAAACAATTCCTTAGGCCTTTTAGGCGCAAAATATTTAGCCATTTTTTTTATTAATTTACCATACTTCTTGTTTGTGGACTAAAAAAAAAAAATTCGCCAAATAATTAAAAACAGGTTGGTAAAAAATAATTAGTTATAGAGGACACAATTCAAAACAAATCTTATAAAAATAACAAATTTCTCAAAAGCTTTCTGTATTTTAAATTTTTGTGATGATTAGGAAGCACTTATTGCTCACCTATTTATAGTATAAGTATCATAACTTTTGTTCCCACCCTAAAGAAGTCAAGGTCGAATATCATGAATACTTAGCCTGCACCGCACATATTTCTTGAATCACCTCCCATTTATCTTGAAATAGGTTTTCAGGATGTTAAAATTACATTTCGGAAAAGCCATTCTGTTGAAGGTGACCCAAAAAATACGCGGAGTGAAGGAACAAACTCCCTTTTCGGTATCGAATTCAACTAAGTATTGTAAACGACTATTTAACAAAGGTGTTGCTCCAAGGAATAGCATTTACCAGAATTTTTTTCAAAAACAAATTGTTTCTGACAAATGAAAATTCCTAACATATATGCACATTTTTTAGCAGTCAGTGGCTTGGCTATACCACAGCTCAAATGTCCAAAGAATTTGTTACGTTAAAAGAATAAACAATATGGTTACAACACGTACATTAGACAAGCAGAAGATCATCTCCCAGTGAATCTGTGAAGTCATATATGGAGATCATCCAATGAAGGTTCCTGTGCTGTTAGCATCTTCAATTTCTACAAGACCAAAGGCGGTATACAATTATACAAAATTGCAATACAAGGAACACTCTTGACTTGAACAAAAAGGTAAACACTTCAATACCGTAATATATTGTGCAGGATCATCAATACTAGACGAGCCCAGAATAACTTCCCTCCTCAGCTTACCAGTAAGCTTGTGACAAGTCCTAAGCTGATGATTAAACAACACATCAGACCAGAAAAGCTGAAAGGAAAAAGAGTGAAAGCAATTTTTTTATCAAAGTACTATTCAAACCTCAGATCTGGTCGCTCCACCAACAATGAATATAAATATTCGTTGCCCCATCTTCTTGAAATCACTGGATGCATGTCTTAAAACCGGATCGCTATAGGCCAACAGAAAAGGATTATAAAATTAATTTGAGCTTTGAAAAGGTAGATTCTAGTTTGCAATTACAACAGAAAATCATTAGTCCTTTACAAATCATCTAATAGCAAACTCGTATCTAACACAAATACAGAGCTTAGAAGATGGGAAGAATACGGTGGTGGCAAAAAGAGACCAGGGTTCATAAATGAAGAGGAAAAAAATTAACTGATTTCATTAGAACTATTCATATTCATGACTTGTAATAAGGAAAGGAAAGTAAAACCTTGAATATCCATCATCATCAGAGCCTCTAGGTTTAGCCCAAGTTGGTGTGCGCCTTGATCTCATCGAATGAGCAGGAGGATTGTGAGTTATTGGTCCAGCTAATGATGTACCATGGAAAGTTGGACTTGGGTCATTTAGACAAGGATAGTCCAGTTTCGATAGTTCATTTTTGCTAACTTTTTCTATGAGTTCCTGAAAAATGTGAACCATTCAGTCACCACATGATGCTCTAAAAGTTTTAACAGCAGCCAATCAAATCATGATAAAGATAACATTATAAATTTAAAATATCATGCATGAAAATATGGTGTCCTTCATTTTCTTAATAATACGGTGAGACTCGGACCGTGAGACAAAATAGAAAATAACCAATTGCTGAGTAAGTGCCCTTTCTGTTCAAAACCCGGCTTGTAAAAATACTTAAATAACCAACTACATCTGATCCTTTAGGGCTTAGAAAAAAAAATCATAGGATGACCTATCATGCCAGAAGTTCATAAATAAATAAGGAAAGGAGATTGTTCAAACCTAGTTTTACATCCTCCCCATAAAAATTTAAAAAATAATACATTTTATGTGGGGAAAATTTTTTGAACTCATTCCCTACCTCTACTATGGGATAAAAACGTGATAACTGCCATGTCTCCTCTTCGCCAGAACGATCTTTCCTAGCTGCACGCTTTTTCTGACAATATAAAGAAACACTTTTAAGAAATAACTTATCACTGAAAAATCATACAATTTAAACTATAAATTACCTTTACCTTGTGCATATCAAAGTTCAGAGGAAAAGAACTCATCAAAGTCTTTTTGGTCTCAGGTTCTCCCTCGAGCATCCTCAAATTATTTATGGCAATCGCATCATCATCTGTCAACTTTGCTACCTGAAAAAGCATATGAAAGGTTACAAGAATATTGCACAGTACCATCATTGGTAAACAGTATTTATTATTTGACATTAAATGAATAGCAGGAGGGAATAGTTGACGCCAAATCTAAATAAACTGCACCTTTATCAAATTCAGACCCTTTTCACCCTCAAATTTCTCAGGATAAATGGACGCGAGAATCATTAACAGGCGTAACTTATTTTCACGAGTTGTATCCTGCATTAAATGAAAAACAACGATTTATATCTAATTTCATGACAATTTTTCAACAGTACAAACATCCTTATCCCGTCCACTAACATAGTAGAAGGTAAACCCTTTTCATTTGCCATCTTACTTACTTCATTTGAAGTCAAAAATTTGATCACTTCTTTCATTCCTGCATCCCCAAAAACAAGATCTTGCTCCAGCTGCCCAAGTTCCCGAAGTCCGGACTCCCTAATAATTCTGTTAATTTTTCCTGCAATCTGGCCAAAGAAGCTCATCATCACTCATACACACGTATGAAACTCATGATCATAATCCACTCCACTATTATAATAAAATAAATGCATTTAACAAATTAAAATCTAATGGCAATTGCTGAAAAAAATATCAGAAATAGGCAGATATCTAAACTTAGCAAATATAATGCATAAATTGTGGGGGTGGGGGCTCTTTGACCATAATCTTAATGTGTAGGAGGATTACCCTGGTGAGCATAAGATTATTGCTTCACTTATTTACTGCAAGATAACAACTAAAATTTTGAATAGACATCAAGTTTTAAGCAATACTGTAAAGTGTTCACACTTCTAGCTCTAGTTAAATTGGGAAACAACTTCAATGCTTTCAAAATAGAAATGAATTATGAAATTGTTAAATCAAGGTTAGCTTTTTCTTCTATGTTGTTGCTCATAGATACACAATAGTACAAAGGAAATTATTAACTTGGATAGGGTTAAATGTTTTTTGTCTCTATAAAATTCTTAAATTTTTATCTAGTCCCCAATAACATCACCCAAATGTTGTCCATTGTCTGGGCCACTCGTCCATTTAACATTCTCATGCCCACAACATAAATAAATAAAGGCCATTACTTACGGTAACACTTTCCTTTTCTTTCTCTAAATAGGGAGGTGGTAATAAGGGCAAAAACAAAACTCAAAAAAATGCCCAACTAACCTATATGCAACTACAATATGGTATTACTTACGTGTAAAATAAAATTCCAAAAGGTATACATTAGCACATCTTAGAAAGTCTCGTGCAGAGCTTTCAAGTGAAGATAACACATTCTTTTTAAAAAAAGCAAATATATCATATAACAATAGTATTGTTTGGAGAGGACATCATTGATTGCATTACAGAAGAACTAACCTCTACATGGAGGGAGAGCTTGTCGATTTGCTCACTGTATTGTGGAAGTGCTTGAACCATCTTCTGTAAGTCTCTTGTCGACATTTCACCACTACCTCTAAATGAAATGCAAAGTTATGTGAAGTTTATGATGACAACAGCTAGATAATGAATAAATAGATCAATAACAGATCTAGGCTTACAAGGGCTAAACTATTTAAGCAAGAAAATTAGTACGCGTCAGGTTATTTTTCAAATCAAGGACTTGACCATTTTACAATACAGTACAGTATATGTTAGCTTTTAGAAGAATAGGTCCTTGATTGGTATCAAATCCTTTATGAGCAAGTGGTCACACAAGTTTGACCATCCATCCCTATTCTTTGAAAAAGAAAAATTGATTCTTAACAAAATTGATTCTCCATGCTTTTAGGAGCTCATGCACGAAGAGGTGTGTCAACTGATATAAAAATATAAGAAAAATGCTATAAATGGTACAAATGTGATTTTGTAAAGGCCATTCATGAATGAAGAAAGGTGAAAAATAGAGTGTTTGTTAGTTTCATGTTTACTTTTCAACTTAGATTTTTCCTCTCTCCAACAATTATTTTACTAGACATTCATGATAAAGTTTTAAATTGTGCAACTCGGCCATGCCAAAATACATACTCAGATATCCATATTGTTGGATAAAACTGCTTGAGTGAAAAAATAATAACAGTAAAAGAAAATAAAAAAGGTTAGAATGTCCCATGGGAAGTTCAAGACGTGACCAAGGTGGTTCTCTTAAAACTTCAATTCAACCCACATTTTGGACAGCAGCTAAGTAAGTTCAAACTGTTCAAATTATACACTCGCATGGTCTAAATAGCATTGTGAAATGGTATTCAAATGTGATATTTGTGGTAATTAGAGGTGTGACTACTGACTCTAATATTAAACAGTGATAGATAAACAGAAGCATCAACACAGTGGGTATGTGCCTTAGCAGCACGCACACAAACAGACAAAAAAAAGTTTCTTTCTAACATGGCTAGACCATTATGCATCAAAAACAACAAAAATTTCATATTGCCACAAGTCACTAAAAGCTCTGGAAAAGAATTACAACATCAGTAGTACAATTAGGTGAAAATCAATATCCTCCTAGATCACAATGTGTCAATAATGAAAAATTCCCATAAGATTAGGACTGACCTTGAACCATGTTGGATTTGTGCAGCTTTGTTCTTTGAAATGAAGCTGGTCATCTTCTCATGCAGTCGTTCACTAGCCTGGCAAAGCCATCAATATCATGTTGCTAATTGGTAAATGGAAGAGGTGACCCTAAATAGTAAGCAATAAAGCCAACACACTACAAACACCAAACAATAAAAGCAAGACATACATCTGCAATATGTGCATGACGAAGTTCAACCCATATAGGATCATGATCCTCCAAGAGAACCTCTTTTCGCTCAGGTGGACCACCAGTCTTGCTAGGAACCTTAAGAATACAATAGATATGCGTTCATAACAAGAAAGTGAACATAACAATTCAGAGGGGAAAATTGAAATTGTAGAATACCTCATGAACAAATTTATTTCCCTCCATATTCAACAAATCATGGCACATGGCATCATATGTCCATTCATGTATCACAGGAGCAATCTACATATCCAGAACAGCATCCCTGTTATAAGCAATATGGTAACATTTTATTGAAAATACATGTACATGACAGGAAAATGGAGATAAGTAACCTGATCGATTGTTCTATCAATGATGAGTAACTCGCAGGTCTCAGTCTGAGGAAAATTAGGTATAGTTTTTTTATATTTCATAAGACAGTCCCAGACACCAGCAGCAAGTTTTGTAGGAATAAGATCATGGAAGGTAGTCATTGTGGTTGCATCTAGGGACTTTGCAGCACGAAAGCGGACAAAAGGAAACTCCTATAAAGATAATTACATAATATAGAAGAGTTATCAATCTTTGTTTGAACAATTAAAGATTATTAATTACAATCTTCGAATTTCTATCACAAAGAGCAAAGCATTGACTACATACTCTTAATGAAGCAAAAACGGTAGCAATTCGAGTAGCCATCACATTTAAACATGCAACTGCTTTACGATTATTCTCCTCATCCCCAAATAGCTCCTCTAAAGCTCTTTCATTGTTTGTAATGAAGCCCTATTATCATGACAAAGAATACCGAGCAAGAGAATGAGGACACAGAATAATGGGATGATGATGACATAAGAGATTGATAAATAAATCCTAAAAAGCACACTTATGGAGGTTAATAAATTTTCCTTAGGGGAAAGAACCTGGTTTCACGAATTTCGTGTTACAACAATGTAGCTCTACAATCATTTGTTTCTGTTAGTGGAGAGATATTGCAAAAGCAATATGCATGAATGACTGAAATTGCCAACTTGCACACAATAGGATTTACAATCCAAATATCTCATACTACTTCCAATTTTCTCAGATAAAACATCTATTTACTTACTGTGAGTAATCCTTATAATTTTACAGATGCAGCAATAAAAATATTTTGTCTGTCCAATTTATTTAGCATTGAATAACAAACTTTATCTGAACTCTAAGGAAGGCTTTCTTCTACAAATAACAAATTCTAATCAACTTAACTAAGAATATTGCGATCCATCACTTGACACTCTCATTCATGGCTTTTGTAACTATAGAAATAACGAGCAGATTTTTTATAATCAAGAATATTAAGACTATACATGTTGTATTATTAGGAACACTTTTATTTATTCCCTGTATCATGTGTTTATTATTTGTGAATATCAAATCTCCTGTATTTATTGTATTGATTCCATTTTCTCAATGTAAAGATAGCACTCATGCCGACTTAGTAACATAGGCTTCAGCTCAACTCTATTCCTATAGTTTAAAAAGGCTATGTGGAATTGGACAAACACATGTAGCGTTCCAACATGTCATATATTTTGAAACTTACTAAGTCATTATCATCTTTTAGTCCTATACCTAAGTTTCCACATGAAGCTTTATCTCATCCTTCAAAGTAGTGGTATTTTGGAGTTGTTTTCTTTTCCAACTTGGGAATCAATTTTTGGGTGTTAGTTATTGTACACTCTTAAAACAGAACCTAATGTCAAAATTGCTCACTATAAAGCTCACTTGGTTGCCAAAGGAACAATACACACAAATCTATGGACAAAATTACACTCACTTTCTCTTTTGTTGCCAAACAATTAGTTGGTAAGCTAAATTACCTCACTGTAACTCTTCTAGATATTGTCATTACAATGAGCCTAGTAAGTCAATGCTTAAACTCTCCTCACCAAGACCATTGAGATGCTGTGTACAGATCCCAATATATATAAGAATGCTCCTGGTAAAGGCCTTATTTATGAAGATGAGGGAAACACTCAACTTATTAAATATTATGACGCTGACTTGGGTAGAATCATCAAAAGATAGATGCTCCACTCCACTTAGGGTATTGTGTTCTTGTTGGAAGTCATTTAGTGTTGTGCAAAAATAAGAAACAGAATATTATGGCAAGATCAAGAGCAAAATCATAATACGGAGCAATGACATTAGTCACTTATGAGTTCATATGGCTTAAACAACTCCTTAAAGAGCTTAAATATGAAGAAAATTCCCAAATGCACCTTATATGCAACAACCAAGCAGCATTACAAATTGTCTCTAATCTTGTCATTCATGTGGACAAAAAATATTGAGATAGATAGTCATTTCTAGTGAACAATTGGCAAAAATATTCACCAAGTCTCTAAGAGAACCAAGGATCAATCATATTTGTAGCAAGTTAAAGACATATGACTTATATGTCCCAGCTTAAAGAGGAGTGTTATAATAATAGAAATAAGGCACACATCTTTTATAATCAAGAAAATATTTATAATCTTTTAGAATCAGGAATATATGAATTATACATGTATTATTAGGAATATTTTTATTTATCCATGTGTTATATCTTTATTATTAGAGGATAACATATCTCCTTTGTTTATTATATTGGATTCGTTTTCTCAGTATAAATAAAGCAGTCTCAGAATCACACGGTTTCAGCTCATTGTCTCTCTACTCATCCAACTTTAGATTAGCTGAATCTTTTCCTTATCGTCAACCTTATATCTATATAGTTGCGTACCACTTTTACACATCAATCAACCAGAAAATACAGCTTTTCGATTCTTTTATCCAATCCCAATGAAAACAAAAGGACAGTAATTTTATTCATATGAAAAGTGATTACACAATGACACTCATCGAAGACTACGGTAATCAAGCAGTGAAATTGCCTACTAATGCACAAGCACATACCTGAGTGTCTATGGTAAAATACTCCAAGTTCATCTGCATTGAAAT
>Ga0209389_1006470_pt1 | contig 10184 bp, 9 predicted proteins | sample CowpearedBW_FD_187526 | JGI IMG/M metagenome (GOLD analysis project Ga0209389, IMG submission 187526) | Root nodule microbial communities of legume samples collected from California, USA - Cow pea red BW (SPAdes) (version 2) | ecosystem: Host-associated > Plants > Roots > Nodule | place: USA...
CAAGTTGCCATTTTAATATTACTATTATATATTTATTATTTTCATATTTATAAATTGTAACACTACTGAAAAAAAAAACCACTTTTTATAACGAATTTGTAACATTAGTAACCGTACACAAATGTAAGATTTTTCTTTTTTATTCGATTTGCAGGCTGGCTCGCCCATCTCATCCTTGATCTACATGAGTTGCAGGCCAGACCTATGTGAGCTGGCGGACCTAAAATCTCAATCTGCCTCACGTTGTTTGTGCATGCTTACAGATCGGTCCCGCGACGTGTCCCAATTTGTCATTCCTAATTTTACCAATATTTTTTTTTTCAATGACAAAATTTCATCAAAAATATAATATTTCCTTATAATGAATGTTATATAAATAAATTGTGTAGTATCAAGTGGTAAAATGATAAATATTTTATAGCCATAAGATACATATGAAGGGTAAACTAAGAAATTTATATATGTATATTTTATCAACACGCCGAACAATTTGATATAATACTTATCCTATTTGACACAAATCCTTCAAATTTAGTATTACTGTTAATAAAGATTATGGTTGACTTTATTTGAAATATTATTTATCTTATATTATTTATTTTAAATTGTTAAAATATATTTTTAATAAAACTTTATTTATTATTGACCGAGTTGGATTAATTTAAAACAAAACTTGCAAACATGGGTATATTATGTTCACACTTAAAAAGTTTGTCTTTGAAAAAGAAGAAATAGTTGGTTAAATTCAACGACATATTTTATTTTTAGTAGAATAAGAAAAAATTTATAATTTTATTATACAAATTTTATTTCGTTAATTTTGTTTGAACTTTGGTAATGGTTGAGATAATTGAATATAAGTTCAATTGTCATGTATGTTTATTAGAAAGAAAATTAATATTAATATGTCATTAATTTTAAGGAAAATCTTTTATATCATTTGTTAGTTATTGTATAAATTTAAAAAAATTTGTGATTCCTTCAACGTTAATTGCCTTTTAATTTATTTTTCCAATAAGCATACTAATAAATATTAAAGATCAAATTTATACTGAATTATATTAATTATTAACCGAGTTGAAACGAAACTTACGAAAAATTAAAATTGTTGTATTAAAAATATAATTTATTTTATTATATTAAAAATGAAATATGACAATATTCGACTGATTAATTACTTCTAATTTTATCCATTAAACAATCGAGAGCTTTTTAAACACTAAAACAAATATATCTTAACTCATAAAATTAAATTTAAATAATGTAAAAAATGTAGGTTGTAACATCCAAAAACTGATAACCTCAAATTAATAAAACATCACATATATGAATATTCAGAAACTACGGAGTTTGGAGTATGAAGATACACAGTACGCCAAACATACCCATTTTACATAAAAGAGGCTCCACACGGCCTAAAACAAAATACACTAGTAAAAATTAATTATACTAGGTATTGTACGGACAAGAGAATCATAACCAATAAAATCCTTCAGCGATGGGTCCCATAGTGGACCCACTACCCGTCCAATCCATCAAGCTGCAGCATCCCTATTATCATTACCATTGCCAGTGGTTCTCACATCTGCTCACATCAATAAAATTGATGATCAAGCAATAGAGGAAACCACACACAACATGCAAGCAAGCAAAAGGGTAAGCTAGTGCACAAGGTTCTTACTTCATAACACTCAACATTCAATCACATAGTCAAGCATAAATGACGGGAGACCACATAGGATATTCCAAACCATTCAAAACTTCAAGACTAGACTATCCGGATACGCATAATGAGGCACCACCACAAGACAGTGGAATTAAGTCATAGTAGTGAGGCATCACCACGAGGCCTTCGCGAAATTACACCCTTACACGAGGCACCACCACGTTACGTCCTGGCCTTGAGGCACCACCACGTTTCCCTCGTGGAATTACGTCCTGATCTTGAGGCACAACCATGAACTCTTACTTCGAGGTTCATGGAATTAGGTCCAATAGTTGAGGCACCACCGTGGACTCCCCCTAGGAGAGCCCATGGAATTATGTCCATATGACGAGGCACCACCACGAGCCCCTGCTACAAGGGTCATGAGATTACGTCCTACTCATACCCTGTATATGTTTCATCAACCAATCATATCATTTCCATGCATATCAATCTCATGCCAATATTGATGAGAACGACCAACTATCCAAGCATATATCATACCAATCTCATGCCAAACACGTCAACTTTTTGCCCTAATATAACATATGGAGTATATATATAACATCATAACTTGAGCTATTCCAAAACATCCATCAACTAATCATGTAACACACGCATATGCACTCAATTCTGCCAATCTCGCTCAAGCTAAAGAGCTCTCGCTCAGGCGAGAGGAACCCCTCGCTCAAGCTACCTCCTTTCGCCTGAGCGAGACTGCAAATAGAGAGCACGTCGAGGTCTCGCTCAAGCTAGCCCAGCTCGCTCAGGCGAGACTACTCTCGCTCAGACGAGTGGCCTTCGCTTAGGCGAGCCCTCGAAACAGAGAGGGGAGTGAGCTGTTGTTGTTCTTGCTCAGGCGAGAGCTCTTCACTTAAGCAAGAGCTTTCGTTTTGAGTGACCAACTCGCTCGCCTGGGCGAGTTCAGCAGAGCTCACCACTCTCTCTCGCACAGAAACAGATCCACAACATTATAGCAGTACAATCCACGCATTTTCACACAACCAATAACACACATCAACCATCCAGTACATAAAATCAACCAAACAGGGATCTAGAACTTAAAAACAATCAAGCCCTAGCTTCCCTTACCTGGAATAAGCTAGTACAAGACTCCCAACCCAGATTTAGCGAGCACAACAGCTCCGAGTATAGCTTAAAGAATTGGAACAACGGATCCTCCTAGCTCAACGTAACAGTGAGCAAAACCCTAGCAGAGGCTCGCGGCTGCTCAAGAAAGGGGTAAAGATCTGCTGTTTTCTGGAAAATGAGATAGAAGAGTGGAGTTAGGTCAGATTAGGGTGTTTGGCTCCCTATAGGCCTGCCCTAGGCCCAACTCACAAGAGGCAGTCCCTTTTAATTTAGGGCAGAAAAGCATAAAGAAATTAATGGCCTTAAGTTCATTTCTTAAAAGTACTCATAAGAAGTCAATGTAGAAATTGAAGAATAAGAACTGATTATTAGCTAATAATAATGTTCATACGACTAAATAATTAATTAATGAATTAGATGTCGTGGAGTATAGATATTCGTCAACTTCAAAACCTTATCTTATTACATGGTCATGAATTTATCTACAATCGTCTCACTGATCAATCTTGATAAATGATATACAAAATTATGATACTGATTTTTTAGATCCATTTAAATTATTTTACTACAAGAGTATTTTTAATATATTTTTTTAATTTAGATAATTTTATAAAAATAGTTTTGAATATTGAATTCAAGTATAAACAACTTATTTTTTTAAAATAATTATTAAAGATCCTATACATAATAGGATTTATTTTTGGGTTATAGAAACTCACAGGGATATGAAAATAAAGTATTGTGACACACTCCAAATATTTAGAATGAATCGATGCTTTTAAAACTAGATAAGTAATTAAATTGGTGAAAACAGTAATTTCAAGGCTATGAGTTTAATTGTAGAATTAAATTAATATTTTAATATCATATAATTTTGTAAATAATAACATAGTATGCCATTGTAAAAATGAATATATAAACTTTATAAATTACTTTAAATAACTAAATTATAATAGTAATAATTGGAAAAATATTTAACACCTGTATAATCTTTAAATATTACTCTTTTCTATCATAAAAAAAAAGAAGTTAAATTGAACATTCAAACTTAAAAGTATGATTTTTCATTTCAACAAAAATTATTCAAATCAATTTTCCACTCCTGTTATATATATATATATATATATATATATATATATATTAATGTACATGTATTTTATGAAGTTTTTTTTTAGTTAACAGATGAATGTTTTTCAAATCAGTTAAATATGATCTGGTTTCTGGTCTAAAGACAAACTGTGGAATGGAGTGTTTTATTATGTGAGTTGCAGCTTTCTGTTGTGTGTAATTCTTTGTTTTCGTTTTCTTTCTTTAACCCCATTTTCTTGTTTTGTAGCTCTCAGTATTTGATGCATTGATTCTGTTATAGCAGTGGGTATTTGTCATGAGAGTGCAGAACTTTATGATAAGATTTAAAATGTAATGAGAGATAACGTTTATAAGGTTGAGATCAGCACACAGTTTATTATCTCACCCAAACCATGTTGTCACTATGTGAAAAATAGAGAAAGATCTGGTCACCACTCGCATTTTGTCTTCATTTCTTGCATCACATCAAGGGCCATCACAAAATTGACCAACATTTTCTTTTTCTGTTCACTAATTCAAAATGGTATTTAATAGAACAACAATAGTATTTTGACATTCAGATCCTTTTAACATCCATTTGAGACTGTTCTTCACTACATTTCCGTTATTTTTTTTTTCAAATATAAAAATTTATTTTTCTTATGACTATTTTACTCTTACATGAGTATCAATAATTATTTTTCCTTAGTAAAAACAATAACATGATGGAACATTGAGTAAAAGTACTCTTATGTACCTTTATTTTTTTCACTTTTCTGTGTCTTTCAATAGTGATACCATAATTCATAATTACCCTTTACTGTCACAACGTGGGTCTCTATCACAGCAACGACAAAGACCACGAAATTCATCGAGTGTTGTACTGCACAAGCTCATGTTCGCTTATCCTTAATGCAATTATCATCATCAATGATTTCAATGGCCATGGTTGAAGCCACTTTCTTAGTGCACAACACCTTCCTCTTATCTCTCTTTCTCTATCTCTGTGCACCCTTTTGCATGCCAAGCTCTTCTTCACTCTCTTCAAACATTTTCACCAGACAAACATGAAAATGTCACACTTTCACACTTAGGTGGCATCTACTCCTACTCTGTTCTAAGATGGGTCTGCTTAGACTCTCATTTCTTTCCGTACTCTCTTGCCTTTTACCATTGCTCTGTTCCATTACCAAAGGTGGTGCCTCTGATGTTTATGTGAAGTTCTTGAAGGTCCCTCATGCATTCTCTCACTCTAAGTCAGCAACATTTGCTTTCCAAGTTCTTAACTCTTCTAGTGGGGGCCATTGCTCAAACTGCACCCTCAGATGCAAGGTTTGTTTGTGTGTTTGTGTGTGCTAATTTGGCAAGTCCTTTACTTCTAAGAACAGCTTAAGCGTATGTTTGGACCTGCGTTGAAAAAATTCGATTTTGATGGAATCGATTTAGCAGACGCAGAAGCTGATATTATTTACTTCTGTCTGGACGTGAATCTTTTAATTTTAAAATCAAACAAACATATATTTTACGTTGAGAAATCAATTATACGTCTTTTTGACTTGCAACCAAACATCCCCTGATTTAACCAGCAACTCAATCATTTTGTTGTTGTGAAATGTTGATTATATTACTTAGTGTAGTTCTTTATTAATATGACAAAGAAAGTGGGTATGTTTTTATACATGAGATACAGATCGAAGAAGAAATTAAATCACCAAATTTATCAATTTTCTGATTCGAGAGCTTTCTTTTTCTGGGGGATGACATGGGAAACATAGTACAGCTTACGTGTGCATTAAATTTCTTAAATCCTTTTAGGGAGCAATTATTGCATGATCTTCAACTGACACATCATCACATGTCTATGGTTTTGACCAATCTTCACATGTAGCACAGTTTTTTAACTATTTGTGACGTGAATATTGAACGGTAACAAAAACATGTGAGGTACCACATCGTACAATAATTGTAAGGTTAAAGGGGTTAGATTCACATGACAGATTATCATGTCGTAGTAAACTACTCTGTTGTGTTTTTATGCAGCGCTAGAACTAAAATGCTGGTTCATGGTGTTAATTTTGTTTTATATATTCTGATTGTTCTAAAATACCATGTTGCAGCTGGATGATGAGATCACATCAGTATGTAAAAATGGAAAAGTTTCATACAGAAGTTTGAGGGATGGAAATCATACTTTTGAAGTTTGCACCAGACATGAAGGACTTGGCTGTGCCACCTATAACTGGACTGTTGGTTAAGAAACCATACTTAATTCCTTATGCTTGTTATTAGTTGTTCACTTTCACTTCTGGGATTTTACCCCTTTTAGTTGCTGATTATGTGTGGTTAATGAAAGAACCTAAGTCCAGAGTATTTTCACTAAATAAGGTAGCATAAAATAGGAGAACATTAATGTTTCAAGCTTAACAGTTTATGCCACAAATATGACTAGCAAAATCTCTTTTCCCATTTTGAGTAGGATAGTTAATGCATCTCATTATCTCAATGCTTAACTACCTTTTGCTTGCATCTTAGTAACATGGAAAAACAAGTTTACAGAATCATGGAAAGGAGGGAAAGTATAAATATTGCTTGAACTTTCTGCTTGACTAATTAACATAATAGGTATTTTTTGCCTATATGCGATGTAATTTTATCATAAATATGACGTAGTCTCTCATGTTTCATGTAGTGACATTGATGTCTAACCTGAGCTTATTTGAAAATATGGTTTTAATATATGGCTGCATTATTTTCTTTCAGATACAACTCCCCCAACGGCATATGTTACTGCCTCAACATCTTTTACAAGTTCCTTAAATGTGTCGGTAAACATATCTTTTACAGAACCCTGTATAGGTGGAGGAGGTTTTGGATGCAAGTCTGTAAATGCATGCAATGTAAGTAGGTGGCTAACCAAGGTTGCTTATATTTCTGAAGTTAAGTTGTCTATTTTACTATGTATCTATTGAAGATCACTTATAATACTGCCTCAGTCTTTAACATATTGCTTTGTTATTTCTGTACAGCTTCTTGTCTATGGTGCTGGCCAGGTCATACCATCTTCCTTTAGAGTTTTACAGCCAAATCTCACATATTCTCTACTCGTTAGTCTGTCATCTACAGTTCAATATGGCCGGGCAATCCTTGTAATGGATAGGAACTTCTGCACTGACCTTGCTGGCAACAACTTTATGAGAATGCCAAATTCTAGTGTTTATATACATTTTGGTAAGTGAATCTTTTATTATGTCATAGCAGGGCCGACTCAAGGTCCAAGCAGGTAAAGCCATTGCATTAAGTCTCCAAGAAAAAAAGGCTTAAAACAAAATACTACTAATTAGTTTAGGCACAGAAAAAATACCTCAAAAAAACTATTTTAGTACTAATTGTTTGAGACCTCTAAGAGAAAAAGACCTCAAAAAAAATCCTTCTTTCTTAAATTTGTTTTAGGCCTTCCAGACCCTTAAGTCGCTCCTGTGTCATACCATAGTATATATCCTCAGCAATGCGCATTGTGTCATTTGTTTGATTACTTTATGGATAAAAGTTCATGTATTTTGGTGCTTGTGGCCTCAAAGATAGTGTGCTGTCTTTTTCTACAGGTGCTTGAATTTTAATCTAATAGAACTGAAAATTATGTTATTGTGTATCAGTATTGTAGAGGCTAGGAGCTTCGAAGATTTTTATGCATTCTAAATATAAGTAAACAATACTATAGAACAAATTTGGTTAGTTTTTAATGTTCAGAACTTGATTTCCTCTATGGCAACCATGATCACAGACAGGAGAAAAGTTTTTGTCAACATCAGGACTCGTGTACCAGAAGAACTGCTTCAACTTAACAGTGAAACGAGAACAGTACAGGCAACTAATGACTTTGACAGGCTAAAGATATATTTGTACTTCTCAGCACCAGTTCTGAATTCTTCTACAGAAATTTTGAACTCTATCAACATTAGCCAGGGTTCACTTCATCTAAATAATTCAAAAAGCCTTGGAGATAGAAGATTTGGATTCAGGGTCAGTAATTCATTGATATGATAAGGTTTAACTGTCTATATCTTATGCTTATTCTAAGTGTTTTTCCTCTGCTTACACTTTCTTTTGGCCATTAATTCAGGTTACTAATATATCCTCTACTGCTATAATATCAATTAACTTCAATTCAGAGTCTATAATAACCAGACAAGGGACTCAAGTTTCTCCAATTGCACCAGTTACTTTCCTTTATGGTACATGCTATCCACCAACCACTAAGAAAACAGGATTTAGATTTATATAGTAATATTAACATATATTGTTTTCACACACCTTTTTGTCTTGATATTCCAATGCTCTTTGATAACATAGCCATATATGGAATTCAGATACTACGAGGCCTGCTGTGATGTTGAGTACATATAGCATGAGGACAAGAGAACACAATCTCCAAATATTAATTAAATTTTTGAAGCCTGTTTTTGGCTTCAACTCTTCTTGCGTATCAATTTCAGGGGGTTTACTAAAGAGGTAAGTATTTAGTCGATGTTCATTTTCTTAATGGGTTAAATATGATTTTAGTCTTTAAACTTGGACGTAAAATTGAAATTCATTCTTGTTCCAAACTTTGATACATTTTGCTCCAAAAACTTAAAAAATAAATGGATATAGTCTTTTTTTGGGCTTGTTAAATGGTGTTTCAGACTGACATTTGAGCTGGAACTTATCGAAACAATGTAAACAACTCAAACGTATTTGACATACACGTCAAAAACTATATTTATTTTATTTTTAAAGTTTGGGAACTAAACTGTATCAAAGTTTGAAACAAGAACGAATTGTAATTTAATGCTAAAATTTAGGGACTAAAAACATATTTAACCTGTTTCTTAGATATTGTATAGCATGAAAACACACTAATAAGTCCATGTATGCTTGTAAATATATATCTCTCTTTCCATATTCATTGTGAGAAAGGCAAATGTCTACTGACAGACATCTTTTCTTTTAAAACTTTTGTTTTCTGTCTAGTTTCCACGAAATAAGACGGGACATATACATGGTTGAGTTACTAGCAGATGATGGTTTAGTCTTTGTTAGTGTGCCTGAGAATGTAACAAGAGATGTTGCCGGGAACAAAAATCTAGCTTCCAATTTTCTACAAGTGAGGCACTGTAAGATATTTTTAATTTTGCTTATTAATTTTTTTTTTGGTGATAGTGTTGCTATTAGAGCTGATATTATATTTGTTTCATCTTGTGAGCATTCATATTCTTGTATATCACAATATTGTTTTTTCTTTGCACCTATTTCATCATAGTTGTCGTTAACATATTTATGGTTTCACAATCATGCAGACTCTATGCCTCTCATTTCCTCAGTGGTTTCTGCATTTGCAACTGCTTCATTTGTGCTGACATCAATTGCTGCGGGTTTTCTCACTATCTCATCTGCAAGCCTTCAATCTGTTGGTACATTTACAAGATCATCGTCTTTCTCGGTATTCGATCCAGCAAGGAATCTTCTCGTGAGACACTTAACTTGAAAAGTTTCTGTAAATTAGAGAAAGTTCTTATATTTTTATAGTGATTATGGAGAGAAAACCACATTGATAGGCTCACTTTGTTAATCATGCAGAGAATTTTGAGCCATATTCAGGTGTTTGCACTATCTAGATGGTTAGCAGTTAAGTTGCCAGTTGAGTTTTATGAATTTGCCAGACATTTACAATGGACCATACCCTATTTTACTGTTCCATGGGAATCCGAACCCATGAACCTATTCATGGTTAGCTCTAATCCCTTTGGAACCTCTAAGGCCAACAACAAGGCTCCAGAAATAATCCCAAACAAGTTAGTTAAGAGTCTGAATTTCGCTGCTTCAGTGTATGGATCACCACTTACTTCTTCAGAGTACCAGCAATATTTTGAGGTTAGAATAAGTTCAGATGTCTATCAATAGTGCAGAGAAATTTAATTTCTTATCTATGTTAACGAAAAACCGTCAATTCTTAATTCATAGTGCACACTTGCAGAGTGAAAATTTGAAACCAGAAGCTGAATATGTTTTGGATTCACAACATTCCTCTGGGTAAGTTATATGTTTCAATACATTATATATCTTAGGAAATTAGTTTTTTCATTTCTATACAGAAAAGGTCATCATTAGCATACAAGGGATACTAGCACAAACACTCAACTCACTTTTTGTTAGCTCAAACTAATATTGTTTTGAAAAAAAAAAATGTATTTCTATTTATTGCTAGCATTTCTGTTAGGATATGAAAACTAGACCACCAATACTTTACTACAACGATAACTGGAAATTTGCCAACATGGTA
>Ga0209389_1006474_pt1 | contig 10182 bp, 6 predicted proteins | sample CowpearedBW_FD_187526 | JGI IMG/M metagenome (GOLD analysis project Ga0209389, IMG submission 187526) | Root nodule microbial communities of legume samples collected from California, USA - Cow pea red BW (SPAdes) (version 2) | ecosystem: Host-associated > Plants > Roots > Nodule | place: USA...
TTTCTTTCTTTATTAAACCAGATAATTCCTTCTCTATTTTGGGTTTGGTAAATATCTTTTTTGTAGATCTTTAGTGAGAATTTTTTAATTCATTTTTAACAATTCAAAAGTAATTCTTAAAGTATCCTTGTCATCTTTAATTATACAATGTTGTGAGTTGTCATGAGTTGTTGAACGAGGTGGTGGATGACAACACCCTGATTTTTCTGCAAAAAATGATTTATAGTTATTGATTTAAATTGCAGTTCTAATACATATTTTTCTGCAAGATTTATACTTGTTGATTATAAAGTTGAAGTTCATTATTGTTATCATAAGTGAATTGGGTGGGTGATGGAGGAGCATGGAGAGGTTGAAGGGCCTAAAAAGGATGAAAAATAAGGATCGTCATTGAGATGTTGGAGAAAGAAAAGAGTATGGTGCAAGAAAGGCCGAATTTGGAACTTGAAAATGAAATAAGAAGGCATACACAATGAATTTGTTTGGAACTTGAGGAGAAAAAAAAGAAGGCTTATACAATGAATTTGTTTGGAACCTAAAGATAAAACAAGAAGTCATGAGAACATTGACCTTTTTATGGAGAAATTATTCGAACAAAAGAGTCACCAAGAGAGGGAAAAACTAGAGCTATCCATGTTATAGGATATTCAGTTAAACATGAAAAAGTTAGAGGATCAAATATCATCGTAAAGAATGATATAAGAATATCAAATGAAGGAAGCAAGATAGATTAATGCATTGACTTTAAATGTAAAATTTGTCTTAGTTTGTGTGTATGTGTGTTCTTTTTTATATTTACAATGATGTATTTGGGAATGAAATATTTGAGTATTTTGCTAACACTAACCCAAAATAGGTTTATTACGTCCAACATTTTTTGCTTTTTACATATAGTTTATATCAGACGTAGATTCGAACGTAAATTTACGTCTTGAAATAACATACGTAAATTTACGTCTAATGACATTATAACATGATTGTGTGTTTGAACTTTGGCCTATGCAAATTAACTTTCTTTTTGCCAAATTTAGTTTTGGCATGAATGTGGTCTAAGGGGGCAGCTAGAAGGGGTTGGGAAACCATCTTGAATGGTCGTTGATTAACCATTAATCACAAGATTAATGTAATTTTAGTTTTACTCTTTATGACCATTGAAATTAAGGTTGTAGAGTAAGGATAATAGGAAAATTAGAGAGATAGAGCATTTTGTTGGTACAAGCACACAAATAGCAGTGAAAACATAGAGTTTAGAGGAAATTGGAATCACATTGGAAAATGAGATTAGAAGGAGTCAAGGAGGGGGCACAGTGCTAACACAAAGGACTAAGATTTTTGGAAATTAAGCAAGGAATCCAAGTTAGGGGTGTTGAACTCGTAATTTTGATGTGATTGGTTAATTGTATGTGTATGAAATAAATTGTGCATCATTTCTCTTTGTAAAATCTTGAGTTTCTGGTTTCTGGAAATTTTTCAGAAACTGCTTGACGGGCCTTCAAAGCCGCCACGCGACGCATGTTGGACAAACCCAATTTATGGGTTTCTGCTTTGAATCGCTTGGCAGTGATGAACTGCCGCCAAGCGATATACGCGGGTGTTGTTGCATTTTTTATGTCTTTTTTTTTGTTTTCTGGGAATTTTAGGAGCTCGAGGGAGCCTCTATGATAAGAAACATTATGCTCATTAAGAAATCGTGTGAGGTGACCCTTTAATTATAGTGAATGGGATGAATTAGAGATTCAATGGATATTAGGTTTTTATAAATTTGGGGAAAAGGAGTGTGGCATGATTTGGATTATAATTGGTGATGAGATTTTGAGCAGTTGAATTATACTCTATGAAAATGGAACGGGACGTGATAAAGATTGGTTGTGAAAGAATTTGATAGGATGGTATGGTTGTTGGATATTTGGGTTTCATACAGGTGCAATACCAATTTGGAAATTGTCCAGAAAGTAATGCATCGCCTGACGGTTCCTAAATTGTCGCCAAGCGACAACGTGACAATGGTTGTATTGGGAATTTTGTGGATTAAGGCTCCCAAGGTTGGAATCCTATGAATGGGTACTTTAGTTTATACGAAGAGAAAATAAAATAAGGAAACAATAGTGAAAGTGTGTCGTGATGGGGAGTATGCATTGATAGTGAATAACTGAGTAATAGGTACGAATGAGTTGTTCAGTTAGGTTTGGTTTAAGTATAATAGAATGAAGGTTATTACAGGAGAGAAAGGGTACACATTGGGTAAATACCTATGGGCAGGGACACAATGTGCGATATCAAAAAGTCTAAGGATGTCATGGTGGTACCTAGCTTCGCTATAAGTTAAGGAAACTGTACATAATTGAGACTTCATGCTTAGATCTATATTACTAGCGAATTGATGTATATAAAAATTAAGTATGATGAATTGGTACGGGGTGAATATTGCTAGTAATCTAGGATGCAACCTGGGTGGAAATTGGTAATGGTTTAGTGACCTTAGACAACAATCAGGATTGTCAAAACCAGTCAACTCGGGTACTGGTGTAGCACCTGGCGATGGTGGTTAAACCGTCAAGCGACAGCTGCAATTCCAAAAGGTCACAATAACATGGGGCGCCTGACGGTGAGTGTCGTTCCGCCAGGCGATACTTGCAGAAGTATTGATTGTAGAGGCACTTGGCGCCTAGCAATAGATATGTCCCGCTAGGCGGTCTGAAACTGAGTTTCGCCTGGCAACTTTGGAGCAGCGCCAGGTGATAATGCAGAGGCAGAATGGCTATTTGCTTTTTATGTGCGTGGTCTACCAGGATTTGGTGATACCTTAAAGATCGATTTGTTGGAGTGTTCCTTAAGTTATGGCTCAGAACGTATCCCTTGAGTTGTGGCTCGGGATAGGGGTTAAACACATGTCATTCCTTGAGTTGTGGCTCAAAATGGCATTTCTTGAGTTGTGGCTCGGGATGACAGATGAACACGAGGAATCCTTGAGTTGTGGCTCGAATTGGCGAGTTGTGGCTCGTACTAATGGGTCGAAAAGATTGCTCTCCTCAATGTGTAGCCGACGAGTTTGGTAGTCTTGGGACATTATGAATTATGTTCGTATTGGAAACTCCACCTGACGTTACGGAGTGTGGTCCGTAGCAGGTTTCCCGTGCGTGTTCTCTAAGTTATGGCTAGTAGGAATGGCAGCAAGGCATCTTGAGGTATTCATCTAAAGACGTAGAACATGGATTACATGGTGGTGGTCATGTGGCTTTGTATCAAAGGATAGAGTTCCTTTGATGAGTGTATGTTATGTAAATTTGAATTATTATATGTTACTGTTAGCTCACCCTATCTGCTTGTGTTTGACGATGATCGTGTATTGCGTTACACAAGTGCATATGATATTGCAGGTGGTATTGGTGAAGCATGCAGCCGGAGCAAGGCTAGACTGGGGGAAAAGATTTATCAAAGTTTTTATTATTTATGGTTTTGAATAATTTTGTAAACTTTTATGTTACCAAACTTGGTTATTGTATTTGAATTTTATAAAGTTTGGATTTTAGTTATTTTCTAATGTAATAAAGTTTTTAAATTTCCTATATTTTTGGAAACGATAGTATAATAAATGATGTTTAATTATTATTTTATTTTATTTTATTTAAATTTGTAATATCCGACCGGGATGTTACACCAGCACCCCCGTGAAACCCAACGTGCAAGCCACATTGGAACTCAACAACAAATTGGAGCTCCACCAAATCTCGCCGCCATCCATGCACCACACCATAGACCTTCAAGTTGCACATCAACATATCAAATCGCGAAACCACAACTCTCCCTTTCTTCGAAAAAACGCAAAGAGCGACAACCAAACATATTTGCATCACCGGAGCCACGCAAACCACCCTGCCTAAATTTGCAACGCAATGGAGGCCTTCCAAGGTTCGTGGTGCTCACAACATGTTTGGAAGGTGGTTCATGACGTCTTCACATGGTGGTTCGCAAGCTGTGAAGAAGAAAGGGAAAATATAAGTGGCGAGAATGAGAGTTTGATATTAGCAGAAGAAAAAACAACAAAACATACACCAATGGAGTGGTCATGGTGGTCATGAATGTGTTTGTTGGCACTATTGTGAAGAAGAGACTAAAAATCAAAGTGATTTGAGGGGTTGTATATGAAGGGATTTACATCTAACCCCTCTAGGTCAAACATAAAATTTGATTTTTACGTTTGAATTGCTATTACCAAACGTAAACTTATGTTTGACCTCTATCTACCAGATGTAAATTTACTTCTGACCAAAAGGATTAGACGTAACTTTTGACAAATTATTTTCAAAATTTTATTGTGCGTTTTTTACATTTGACATTTAATGACCGAACGTAAATCATGTGACGTAATAAGCCCATTTTGTGTTAGTGTAATTCAAAATGTTTGTTAATTTTTGTTGTACTGACATAATTTTTTAAATGTTTTAAATCTATATTATTAAAAATAGATTTTATTGAATTATGAAATTATAAATACAGGGTATAATAATAAATAATTAAATATTTGAATTTTGACATTTATAAATGTCATAATATGATGTGAATTATGACGTTTATAAGTGTCATTGTTTCATTGGATTAGTTTTTTAACTGTCATTAGTTACCTTTTTAAAACTTCATTTTATACAATATATAAAGTGGTATTTGTTGCAGCATTTGACTATAAAACGCCATATTATATTTTGTGGCAGCAGGAATTATGTCGTTTTCAAAAACTCCACGCGCGTAAATAACGTTTGAAAACATTGTAATATCCAAAAAATAAGCACTACAACCTCAGCCCTGAGATTGATATTATTTTAGCTTATGAGGCTTGAACCTTATAGTTATTACTACTTGTTCATTGGAACGGATACATTTTGGTTTAACCTAGCTACCATGCAAGACTCTTATTACACTTCGTTTACTACTACAGGGGGTTAGTGTATTGTGTAGGGCCTGAGCCTGATACATCTTAGCCAAGGTAGCTCAGTGAATATGGGATGTAGGGCTTGAGCCTAATACATCTCAGTCAAGCTAACTTAGTGAATTTGGGATGTAGGGCCTAAGCTTGATATATATCAGCCAAGACATGATAGAAGTGTGTTGTATAAAGAGTATGATACATCATGACCAAGCCAATTTGGTGTGAGGGCCTGATAGATGTCGGCCATGCCAATTTGATGAATATAGGATGAGGCTGGATAAATCATGACTATTTTGGACATGGACCTACTATTCGACAAGGCAATTATTTTACCTTTTAACATTACAACAGTTATAATAGAGTATTTATTAACATTTATGAAGGATTTTAAATGTCCCTAAAGGTAATTAATAAGGACCATATATATAAAGGTGACTCATTCCGGTAAAGTTATCTTAACCTTGTTATCATTACTAAAGTGGCTATATATTCCTCACCACTGACTTTAGCGTGGAGTACTTGCAGGTACCCACTCCCTCAAGGTACATTATAGACTTGGCAAGGACATCCCAATCTTGAAAACATAACATATCCCAGCAACTAGTAGAAGAATAATATCATATCTTGCAGGAAAACTCAGTTCCATACAAGAATAGAATGAAAATGTAGTCATGCAAGAATCCCACTTTTTTTACAAATAGAATTAGCACATTAGCATGTCAATAATTAGACTACAATATAAATCCTAGTAAAGTAGAATAAACCTATAATAGAAGCTTTAAAAGCACAAATTATATCATCAAGAAGGTAGCATTTTAGCATATGAATGAATATAACATCATAACGTCCAAGTGAAGGCAAAAAAGCAAATACATTACTCGTACATAGTTGAAATAGACTATTATGTGAAAAACGGCAAGTGCACCGGTAGCACGTAACAAGTAATAAATATATCGTTCTCTCCATAGGGACTTGTGCAACACATGACAAATCTCACAATTCACAACTCAAATAGACAACAAAGCTCACAAAAATACAAAGAAACTCTTTTTGGTATTTTATCAAACAGTTGGTGTGCAACAAAAATTTAACATAGACTATATACAATTGTCAATACTAGATTTCATTCACTTTATTCTCATGCATTCACAAACATCTCAATTCCAATTTCAAGTCAAAATCAACTCATAAGAATACTCAAATCTTATTCCTAGTGACTTTGAGTCTATGATAACTCATTAAGTTCCAATTTCCTGAATCCTCAAGTGAAATCATGCATTAAGTTCAAGAGTCTTAAGATTACTAATGAATCATGTTCTATCCCTAGATACAAGCTCCATTAGGCATTCAATTTCAATTGTAGGTTCAAAAGACATTTTACAACACCTCAAGAACCATAAATCATGCATGAATGGCTAAACCAAAGCAAACATTAAGCATGGAAATTAATTACTAAAATAGAAATGGAAAAGCACATGGTTTAACATAAAAAAATGCATAAGATTCAATTTATTACATCTAATCTCAACACATAGGTTTAGCTCTCCATGGAGGAGAACCTAGGGTTTACAAATAAAAGAGATAGGAAAGGAATTGAAACCAAAGAGAAGATGCAAGCGCTCTCCCAAGGTTCTTGGCAACCACTCCTTGTTCCAATTGCGCGTCTCATTTGCGTCTCCATCTCCCAATCGCAACCCATCTTCCTCTCCAACCCCAAAAGGGGGAAAAACCACCATGAATGGGCAGTTTGATATTGTTATGTATTTGAAGCACTAGGCGTGATTCCAGTGGCGCCCGACGCGGGTATTTGCTTCAAAATCAATATTTTCTTGTCAAATCATGTTCCCTCGAGTTTTTGCTTGTTTTCCTCCACCACAAATGTTTCCTATTAACTTATTTAACATACTTAAAAGAGATATTAGAGGCAAAACAAGCATAAAATAACTAAAACACAAAAACAATACAAAACACACTAAACTTGAGAATATAACAAGACAGAAGCTAGGAAAGAGTTGATTTATTCATGACAATAAACACACAAAAGGAGGTAAAAAGGGACATTATCATAAACCATATTAAAAAAATTATAAATCATCTAAATCAAAATGATACAAAAAAACATAAAGTGTATTCAAATACAGTGAGACTTTTAGCTCTTACCTTTTATTCTAGTCTTACTAAAAAATGTTATAGTAAAAGCAGTAATGTAAATATGATAATGCGACATTATTAAAATAGAATATAACTATATTAAAACATTAAAAATAATCAAATTCTAAAAGGATGCAAGAAACACAAAATTGTAATTAAGTCGAATAAAACTATATTAAAAAGTTAAGAACGATCAAATTCCAAGAGATGCAAGAAACACAAATTGTAAATAAGTCCAAAAATTTGTTAGTTTTACCTTTTACTTCAATCATTCTAAGACTCACAATAATCATATTTGACTATTTCATATTTAATATATTATAATTAAATTGTATAACAAAAATATCCTTAAATCATAGGGATCTACCTATATTTTTCAATAATATGGATATAGTGAACGAACAAAAGTATAAATGATAAAAAAAACAAAAAGAATGGACACTTGCATAGTAAGAACATGAACATTAAAAAAAATTGAAAATGAGAAAAAAAAAATCAATAAAAAAAAAGATGTGAGGAATATATACATGAATAAATGAGTATTTTTCATAGCAATTTGTTTTCTTAGAAACTTAATTAAACATTGTCAAAGTACATTGAGTACTCTTACAGTAAGACAAAGACCGAAAAACCAAGAAAAAAAATCATGAATTCAAAGCATATTAATGGGTATGATGGTAAATTAACGAACAAAAGCGTAAATGACAAAAAAAAAGAAATGGACATGTGCACAATTAGAACATGAAAATTAATGAAAAACAAAAATTAAAAAATGATGGAAAAACCAATAAAGAAGATAGATGTGAGAAATATATGCATGAATAAATAAGTATTTTCAATGGCAATTTGTTTCTTAGAAAGTTAATTAAAACTTTCCAAAGTACAGAAAATACTCTTACAGGAAGACAAAGATCGAAAAACCAAGAAAAAAAATCATGTATTCAAAACATATTGATGGGTATTATAGTAAATTAACAAACAAAAGCGTAAATGACCAAAAAATAAAAAGAATGGATTGATGCACAATAAAAACATGAACAATAATGAAAAACAAAAATTGAAAAATGATAAGAAAAAAACAACAAAGAAGACAGATGTGAGAAATTTAGACATGAATAAATGTGTATTTTTCATGTAGTTTGTTTTGTTAGAAAGTTAATTAGACCTTGCCAAAGTACATCTGGTATTGTTACAAGAAGACAAAGATCGAAGAACTAAGAAAAAATCAAGTATTCAAAGCATATTGATAGGTATGATGGTAAATTAACGAACAAAAGCATAAATGACCAAAAAACAAAAAGAATGGACACGTGCACAATAAGAACATGAACAATAATAAAAAACGAAAATTGAAAATGACAAAAAAATCAACAAAGAAGACATATGTGAGAAATATAGACATGAATAAATGTGTACTTTCCATGTTAGATTGTTTTCTTAAAAAGTTAATTAAACCTTGTCAAAATACATTGAGTACAGTTACAAGAAGACAGAGGCCGAAAAACCAAAAAAAAATCATGGATTCAAAGCATAATGATGAGTATGATTGTAAATTATCGAACAAAAGTGTAAATGACCAAAAAACAAAAAGAATGGACACGTGCACAATAAAAACATCAACATTATTGAAAAATGAAAATTGAAAATGAAAAAAAAACAATAAAGAAGACAAATGTGAGAAATATAGACATCAATAAATAAGTATTTTTCATGATAGTTTGTTTTCTTGGAAAGTTAATTAAATTTTGTCAAAGTACACCGAGTACTATTACAGGAAGACAAAGACTGAAAAACCAAGAAAAAAAATCATGAATTCAAAGTATATTAATACGTATGATGATAAATTAATGAAAAAAAAAAACGTAAATGACAAAAAACAAAATATATGAATAAATGAGTATTTTTTTGTGACAATTTGTTTTCTTAGTAAATTAATGGATATTTTATCGAGTTATTATTAAACACAGCATTAATTTTAAATATTTACAACATTATAGTTTTATTTTATTTTTAGATACTAATGCAGATTATTTAATATTTTATTAAATTTAGTTGCCAAAAATTATTTTATAACTTTAAAGCCTGAATATTATAATAATAATAATAATAAACATTATTTTAATTAGAATATGTATTTTGAATTAAAATTTAAAGTAATGGATATTTTTTCTGAATTATGATAATTTACACTAGTTTGAGCCCTCAGTAATTTCTATAATAGAACATATAATACAAATTCAAACCATGTAACAAGTTACCATTTGATCAATTTTACTTAAGCCCTTCACGGTGATACGACAACGTTTGGGTTCTTTCTACATAGGCAAGGTTTTCATAGAACTATTCCATAATAGCAATTTCATGCTAAGATTCAACATTTTTTGTTAAGCGAAAATTGAAAAATGGTGAAACTTTCATTGTTTAAGAATAAAATTAATTCAATAATGTTTTCCATTCAATTTCATGTAAATTAACCCGTGGAGTTTTTCCCTAAGATGCCCATGCATGACATTCCTCTTGCATTTGCAGCACTCAGTCAAAGCTCCATAACTACTCCAACGGTAGTGGTTTAATCTTCTAAAAAATAATGCAAGCTTTTTGTCTGGATCTGGAAAGAAATAGAAATAAATTGTTTCCCTTACAATGATATCATTTGCCTTGTTTACTACTGAATCTAAAATTTTATTTTCATCTTATTTCTTCTCCCAGATAAAAATAATAATTAGGTCCAGCCTGATTATTTTTCCTTCTGTAAAACCATTTTATTATTTTAAAAAATTATAAAAAAAAAAACGATGCTTTGAAAAATCCCTTTATGCATGTCTCTTGATTGCCATAATGTCTCACCAGCCTCAGCTACAGTTTCCTGTCTTCATCAACTCCGACAAGAACGACCACACCCTTAACATTCTATTCTAAGGTCTAATACAGAGGGTTGGTGATTAGGGTGCGGGGTTATGAAAGCATACAAGACCGGTTATTGTTTCTTATGTGCACATAACAGAGAAACAATTGAAAATCGGAAACTATTTCCTACCTGTTCTTGTATTTTACTTTCTGAACCAATGTTTTCAAAACAAATTTCAGAACTTCGTATAACTGTTTAT
>Ga0209389_1006476_pt1 | contig 10182 bp, 6 predicted proteins | sample CowpearedBW_FD_187526 | JGI IMG/M metagenome (GOLD analysis project Ga0209389, IMG submission 187526) | Root nodule microbial communities of legume samples collected from California, USA - Cow pea red BW (SPAdes) (version 2) | ecosystem: Host-associated > Plants > Roots > Nodule | place: USA...
ATTGGCTGGCAGTGACATTGAATCCACCTGTGACAGCCAATTGCAAGTACTGTTCTCAAAGTGTTGTTCCAGATTCTCATGAATTCAATTGAAATTTGTTTTCTTTGCTTTAATCTCTTCTTTTACTAGTTCTGCACTTTATAATTCAGAGTTTTCATTCATCCAATGCTTCCTACTTTTATTTCATGTATTCAAATTCTGTTTGGTAATTCTGAATGGGAAAATAAGAACACAACCATGAGTCTTCTATTTTTCATTCCTGCATTGTGCAAGCACATTTTTCTGATTAAATCAGTGTTCTATTAGTCTGACCGACTTCCTAATCCTAAGAACTCATGATTTGATTTCTTAGCAGCAAAATTGAGGAAAGAAAGCCCTAGTTTGTGCTTCTTACTTTTCTAATTTCAGATTACTCGTTTTACTGTTTTTTGCTGATTTTAATACCTATTCTATGGATTTCGTTTTCTTAATTTGTTTTTTTTATTAAACATGCTTTCCTTGTTATTCTGATAATAAACTTGCTCCAATCATCAGATTCCAGCTCTCAGTCAGATTTCTCAGTTTTGAATTTTGGCAGTTATTCTCCCGCACAGCAGTCTTACTTTGGTTTAAATGTAATGTTGATTTTTAGTTGCTACTTTTGATTGATGTTTGTGCATTCAGTTACAGATTTGTTTCAGTTTTCCAGTTCTTACATTTAGTTAGGTTTTCTAATTAGCTAATTTTGGCAACTGTAATCTGCACTTACTCTTTTCGTTGAATAGAGAGAAACATTTCATATAGGCATTTTATCAAACATCTTGTGCATTTTCTTAAGACATTCTGACTAAATCTCTAAAGGGACCTAGAATTCAATTTATATGTTCCAAACTTGATGCATATGATCTATATCCTCCAACTTGAGGATAAGTGTTGAAATCTAATGGTTTTTTATTTATTATTTTTCATGTATGAGAACCCAACTTTAGGGTTAGGGTTTTAGGCAAGTGTCTTTCCCCTTCTTTTTATCCTCTAAATACATCAGTAAAAGTGCAACAATGTAAGAAGAATATACACGGTTTTACTCTGTAAATTATTAGCTAACAGATTTGAACAAACAGGAAAAAAACAGTCGTGTGACTGTAAAACACTTTGGAACATTAAGTGTTTAAAATGAACTACTGCAAAGTAAATAGAGAGAAAGACAAAAGATAGGAGCAGTTGTCGAGTGGTTACAAATTAGTGTAACAGCCGAAAATAAAGAGAAAAGAAAAAACAGAGAAAAGACTAGATACAACTATAATAAAAAGAAGAAAATAGGATTAAGGTCAAAATATGTAGGTGAAGAACTATGTAGAACATTGAACATGACAGAGACACTTTGACAGGTATAGTCTCCAAAATATAGGACATGGGATACAGATCTATATATTAGATTATTATGTATTTACATCCTCAAAATCATTTATAAATAAGATTAATCAAATATAATAATCTAAATACATTGTCACCTAACACAAAAATGAATCTATTTTATCTGCCTAATTTTCAACAAGTGAAAAGTAGTGATTTTATTCCTTATTTCTATAATAATAATAGAAATTTATATAATAAGCTTACAAGTTTACTGTTTTTCTAAAAATCAATGGATTTATGGTTATTAACATTATGTTGGAGCCATGTCAAATTCATGTCTAAGACCAAAAGAAATATTAAATTGGACACTTCATTGATATGTGTGACGTACGAGTATGGTATGCGTGTCAATGTCTGATACATATGTTGGACACAAGACACGCCATTTATGAGGCGTGTTTGAGCTTCAGAGGTGAAGAATGAAAGGGTATAGTGGAAGAAAAAAGAGAAGGATAGGGAAAGTAAGATTCATTGAAAACCACATCTTTGAAGGTGTAAATACGCCCAGACTTGGACAAACAAAGATAACCCTTGTGAGATTTAGAGTCCCCAAGGAAGACATTCTTCAAAATGAAAATCAAGTTTATGTGAGTGATAGGGACACCCAAGTTTGAAAGTTGAAGATGATGGTTCCAAGACTCACATTTTGAATCTTGTCAATTAGGAAAGCAAGTTAGATCTTCTTTTCCTAAAAAGTTTGAGACACGATGTAACTCTATTTTTTCCATTATTCATTTTGATATATGAGGACCAATTTGTGTCACTTCTTTTGGTTTTAATTATTTTGAAACCTTCATTGATGAATTCTCTTGATGTTGTTGGATTTATTTAGTGAAAGACAATTCCTAACTTTTATCCATATTTATGTCTTTCTTTAATGAAATTAAAAACCAATTTGGGAAGATAATTAAAATTCTCAAAAGTGATAATGTTAAGGAATGTTTTTCTACTTTGTTTTCTTCATTTTTATCTTCCCAAATTGTACATCAGTCATCATATTCTCATGCTTCACAACAAAATGGCATAGCAGAGAGAAAGAATAAACATCTTATTGAAATTGCACTCTCTAATGTTGAATACTAATGTCCCTATTCATCATTGGGGAGATGCAATCCTTATGGCCTGTTTTCTAATCAATATAGAATGTCTTCTACCTCTCTTGAAAATAAAGTTCCTCACTCTATAATTTTTTCAAATGATCCTTTATATCATATCTATCCACGCGTTTTTGGGTGTATTTGTTTTTGTCCATAATGTCTCTCTAAGTCTTGACAAGCTTTCTGTAAAAGTTATTAAGTTTGTCTTTTGGAGATATTCTCATCTTCAGAAAGGGTATAAGTGCTTTTAGTTTTCATCAGTAGCTAACAATAGTTGATTTTGATTTTGCAGTTCAGTAGTTTCATTAGCTATCAGGTAGTTTTCATTTCTTTTTATTAGTAGATACTGGTTTAGTTTAGCTGATCAAATTGTCTTTTTGCTATTTTGCTTTGCCTAACATTTTTTATTCATTGTTTTTTATAACATCTGAACTAAAACTTTGTGATAACAGCTTTTGCTGCTTTTACTAACTTCTGTACTAACTTTGCTTTGCACTAACAGTTTTTTCTGAGTTATCTCAGTTTACTCACACTACTAACACTTCTAACTTGCTTCTAACATTATTTTTGGCTGGTGTTGTGCTGCAGGATTTACTGTCCAAGTATTTGCACTAGTTTACTCGTGTTTCATTTCCTTCTCGTTAATAGCTGACTGGTGTTTCTAGTTCTTTCTTTCTTTGTTGTTGAGTCATTAACCCTGTTTCTGACTTGCTTTTACTATTGTAAACATGTTTAGATAGTTTCTTTTCCATCTTTTTGCTGTTTTCAGATTGTTTTCCTTGCACATTGAGGACAATGTGTCACTCAAGTGTGATGGGAGTGGTTTCATTTGTTTGTTTTTCTGCTTAGTTTTCTTTGCTGTTTGATACCTATATTTTTGTTTCTTTTTGCTGTTCTACACCTTAGTTTGCTTTATTTGAATACATAAGCACAATATACAGCTTATTTATTTACTCTTTCTGTAAATTATTAGCTAACAGATTTGAATAAACAGGGAAAAAAATTTAAGGTTTAAAATGAACTACTGCAAAGTAAATGCAGTTCAGCCAGACAGATCATACAGAGAGAAAGAGAGATGTTAGGATCAGTTATCCGGTGGTTACAAATTAGTGTAACTGCCGAAAATTACAAAATATAAATAAAAAAGAAAAAACATAGAAAAGAGTTCTGCCAGGCCAGACAGAACATACGGAGAGAAAGAGAGAAGTTAGGGTCAGTTATCCGGTGGTTACAAATTAGTGTAACCGTCGAAAATTACAAAAAATAAAGAAAAGAGAAAAAACAGAGAAAAGGAGATACAACTGTAATGAAAAGAAGAAAATAGGATTAAGGTCAAAATACGTAGGTGAAGAATGAGAGGTAATCGTTCTACCCAAAACTCATATTATTTACAATTGTCGCCTTCCTACTGTTATTTTCTACCCTTGATGTCTTCTTCTATTACTATTTCCAAAAATCTGAAAGAAACACTTGATCATTCAAGATGAAAACAAGACTACAAATATGTAGGCTCTTGACCAAAATAAATAATAAATACATGGGAGTTAGTTACCCTTCCACCCAAAAAAAAAGGCAGGCAGTTGTATGTCGGTGGGTGTATGCCATTAAAGGTAATCCTAATGGTAAAGTCGATCATCAAAAAGAACCATTAGTTGCAAAATGGCACACTACTAAGATTTATGGTCAACTTTATAGTTATACTTTCCCTCCAAACAGGTCATCTAGCCTGACCTGACTTACCACAAGTTGGATATCAAATGAGTCAATCCAACCCGACTCACTTTTTAACTAATCAAAAAAATTTGAACTGAGCCTGGTCCATCAAAAAAATATTTTCTTTCTTCCCAACAAAACTAAATTATAATTGTGCTTAAAACTTAAATAAACTTGAATAGAATCCAAATACTAACCAAAATTACAAAAATATTAGGTTTGCATTTGTCAATCCAATGTGTTCGCTAAAAAAAACAGCCCAATCCAAATACAGGAAAATTGTGTGAATTGTATGACCCTTTATGTGCGGGTGGCTTGGTGAGCCAACTCGGTTCACAACAGATTCAATCTAAGTGATTCAGGTTCTTGATGAGTCGGGTCAAAAATGAATCCATACTGAAATTTGTAAAAAAATTTCAACCCAACCCGATCCGAACTCGTGGTGGGTCGGGTTGGTCACATCAACAACTCTACCTCCAGTGATCAAGATAACTACTATTCGTCTCTTTTTTGCCATGACAATTATTCGTCATTGGTCGCTTCATCAATTGGATATGAAAAATGTCTTTCTTCATAGTTGTCTTAAAAATGAAGTCTATATAGAGCAACCTCCTAGGTTTGTTACTCATGGAGAATCTAGTATGGTTTGAGTTTTGTTGCTCTCTTTGTGGCCTCAAGCAATTACCACATGCTCAGCTTGGAACTTCATAAGAGGGGAGAAGAGTAAAACTAGGTTTGTTACTCATGGGGAATCTAGTATGGTTTGTTTGCTCTTTGAGTGGCCTCAAACAATTACCACATGCTCAATTTGGAACCTCACAAGAGGGAAGAAGAGTAAAACATGTGGTATTCTATGATGCACAAATACAAGTAGAGTATCTGATACGAAACATATCCAATATGACAATTTATCTTATCTTAAAAAATATAAGATATATGTTTATGATACGATAATCTATTTTATATTAAAAATATATGATATTAATATAATTTTTTTCAAATTATACTATAATTGAAAAATTATTAATAAATATTATCTAAATTAAATATGTTAAATATATTAAACTCAATATATAAATTAAAAATAATAAACTATACTTTTAAATAGGTTAAATCACTATTTATTGTCTAGAAATAGGAAGTGTGAATTTCAAATCTATTTTTGTGTTAGCGGGTTAATATTAAAGAAAGAAGTGCTCAAATAGTTAAAATAAAAGCTTTTTAATAAATTAAAGAAACCCTGATTAATAAATTAAAGATAATATTTAAATCTATTTTTTTAGGGCTATTAATATTGAGGTTGAGGTTATTAATGTTAGAGATAGTAATATTAAAAAAATAAAATAAAAATCCTTTAATAAATTAAAGTTTGGTTTAACCGTAATATTAATAAAATACTTAATATTTATAAAATAAAGAGCAAATAGCATAGAAAGAATAAAATACGTAATATGTATAAAATAAAGTGAAAGTCATATACGAAACAACAATTATATGAATATCAGCGAACTTTCATTGATGAAGCATCAACGCAAAGCCGAAGCAAATTTTGAACGAAGTTAGATGTATTAGTGTCAGATACGCATACTTCGTCTACGAGTCCGTGCATCAGAGGTGGTATTAGATATTCAGTCTTGGAAGAATGTCTCTACATGCTTCCTCTTTTGGTGTTCTTAAGATCGGTGGACTTAATTATAAAACTCATAATGAGTTTCATTTATGAAGGGATAGACTCTCAAAAAAAAAATTAGGTCTAATTTTAATAATATTAATATTAAAAAGGGATAAAATTTCAAATTTTTACTTATTCAAAGCTTAATTACTTATGTGTGAAATTGTTTCTAATATAGCATAATTGGTTCGCCATTGAATCTAGTTACGAAGAAGGCCTTTTGGATGCAACTCTCTATTTTCTCAACTCCCATTCCTAATGAAACTAACTTTATGATGGTGGTGGAGAGGTGAAAGAAGGATTGTATACATGCATGAGAAGATTGGTAATAAATTTGGCAAAAACAAAAACATTAATTTGCAAATTATTGATTTTCATTTTGCTATCGGACTTTTTGGAATGAAAGATGCAAAAGAATGAAAAAAACATTAAATCTAAGGGAATAGTGAAAGATATTAAGGGATAGAACTTAGAAATTAAAGATATTTGTTATTCGAATTCTAAATTTAACTTGTAGCTCTTCGTGATATAAACATCAGTGGAGCTCATATAAAATGACAATTTAAATTATTTATAATTTATAATTTTTATTATTATGTTTATATCTTTACTAAAATTTTATATTTCATTTTAGACTCTACAAATTGAAGGAACTGTTTTCGGTAGAAAAAAATAAATGATTTAGTTTATGTGATGTATAACTTAAAGTTGAAAAGTAGACAAATTTCAAGTTGTTACTCTTCCATTTGATGACTTTGGATCTTCCCTTTGATGACATTGGATGAGATGATGAATGAGTAATAGGCAGATGATGTTGTTAATGAGATCGAGCAATCAGAATGTTTAACTTTCATCCCAAAAAGAGTTGGATGAAGATGATAGTGAACATTATATAATTTTATTTGTGACCTTATTTGAATTAGAATGTTATTTATACAAATTTTTTTTTCATGTGAAGTAAATTCTTATTTATACATACAAGTACTATTAAAGAAGTATGTCTTAATGGGACCTAAGATTCCTTTCACATAACACCGAAATCTCAATCTGGAGTGTATGTATGTTCTGAAATTCAATTTTCCTAGAAACCTAACCCAATACTTAAGCCAGATTTGACAGTTTGTAATGCTTCATTTCAAGATATGATTCAATACATTTAATAATACAAGATTGATAATTTATTTTTTTAAATAATGATGGATGAAGAGACAAAGTGAGTCAGTTTCTACTTAATTAAGACGGGAATATTAGAAGAAAGTAAACCTGGTTAGCGTTGTTTTCCTTCCCCGATCTCCAGAGGGCTCACGGTCAAGAGTACAGGAGGCGCACGTTCGCAAGCAATAGGGTGAGTTCTGGGGGCGGCGCGGTCATGAGCGATAAAGTGAGGTTCCGGCCCTTCAGGAATGAAAGTGTAAGTGATAGGAATTGAGGAATTAGGGTACGAGTGAACCACATAATAAATGTAGTGTAAGAGAAGATAGGGTTAGAGAAGAGTGAAATAGTAAATGAGAAAGAAAGAAAGAATGATAAAAAAGTTGGTAAGTTCGAAAAAGACATGTTTATTTTATTGAAGTTTTGAAATAATCTTTTGAAACTTTAACTAAAGTTAAAAAATTCTCTATTAATTAAATTTATTATTAATAAAAGGTAATGTGGACAGACGTACCAGCCTCCTAAACTTCGATCAGTGGCCGCCTTGTGGCAAAATAAACTATTGAGGAATTGGATCCCATTTGTACTGACGAAGCAACCGCTGAAATCAAATTTGACAGTTTTAGTCCGATTACAGAGCCTTGGGAAACATGTATATCAGAAAAGATCTGAAACAAATGAAAGACATGGGAGGGAATTGCAACGCTCTTACCGGTAAAGAAGTAAAAGATTTAGCAGGTGTAAGAAAGCTATGACTATGATCGGTACCATTATTAGTAGAAGGGTGAAGAGAGGGAACGAAGAACCAGGGTTCATGAGAAACAATTATCAGATCTGATGTCAACCCTGTTATCAGATCTGGCGGAATGTCTCCTCTCTTCGGTCTTTCCAGACTTTCTAAGTTGAATAAAAATATATTAGTTTTCTTAAAGACTGACTATCTCAAGGTGAATATTTTAAAGCTAAGGTCATTCAAAATTTAATAATTTAGAGTAAGATATTCAAATACGATAAAAATTTAATATATAATAAAAGAAAATATTTTTCTGAACTGATCTTACTAAGATTTAATGGCAAAACATAAGAAATTAGAAACAGAAAATATTTTAGAGCAAATAAAATTTATTTTTGTTTGAAAATATAATTGGATGAAAATGTTTCTTAGATCTTGGTATACGACTAAATGTAATCCGAATATAAAAATAGATGAGATATGAATGTAGATAAGTAAAAAGGAAAACAACATTCAAAACACCAAATGAAATTCACGGTTGTTTTTGAGATGATAACCAGAGTAAAACAGAAAACTCACCACTGGCGAGGAGGTTAATGGAGGAGCCACAGAAACAACCGTTGAACCTGAATCACTGCTAGTCTCTTTCCCTGCTAGAAATATTCAGTCTTTTTCACAGATAGAAAGGAAATGCAATGTGGGCAAACATACCGATACCACCCACGTTGAACTTCAAACAGTGGTCGTATTGTTGGCAAAACACAACATTAACGTTATTGATGTATTGAATTCCGTTTGTGTTAACGAAGGAACGGTTCATTACAAATGGTTTAGTCCGATTCCAGAGCCTGGGAAACAGGTGCATCACAAGAAATCTGAACAAAAAACAAAAAGAAAGAAAAAACAGAGCAAGGAATTAAACGCACTTACCGGATAGAGCCAAGATATCAGCGCAAGAGACTATATCCGGGTATTGAAACCCCCTAGATCTAGGGTTTTCTGTTTTATGTTTTGTTTTCTGTTAATCGTTGGTTAGGGTTGTCTGTTAATTAGTTAGGGTTTGTTTTTGGAGACTATAAATAGATCTCCTTCATGTACAGAGAAAAGGGGAAGAAGATAGAGATTAAAACAGAATACAGTTCTTTTATGTTTACCTTCGAAGCTCTCCTCTCTCTCGATCTTTCTTTCTTCTCCTCTTCCTCGCGCTTCCTTTCTTTTCTCATGTTTCTCCTCTGAAGCTTCGTCGCCATGAGAGTTCTCTTCACATCGAGGGTTCGAGGGTTTGTTACCCCTAATATTGGGTTTGGGCCGCAATACCGGGCACACTTTTTCCACAGCCGATTTCATTTTGTCGATCATTTCAAATCCACGAGCAGAGTTCTTATTGTTAGGACCTGCCTTCTTCTCTCCGGTGAAGCTTGATGTATCATCAAGTAGAATCGACCCATCACACCCCTGCACCATTTATTATTCATTCAATACTCAGCAAACATATACCGTTTCTCCTGTTCTTTACCTCCTATATTTGCTATCCCATTCAACAACAAAGGCAGTTTGTTATCCCATTCAACAACTAAGGCAATTTGCTATCCCATTCAACAACAAAGTTGTTTACTATCTCATTCAACAACAAAGGCAGTTTGCTATCCCATTCAACAACAAAGTTTGCAAATGCGTGTGCAGTCATTGTGGAAAGACTGATGATATTGTTTACAACTGATACACAAAACATGGTTTTCTAACACTTTATAAACCTTTCAACAACAAGCCTAAGAACGTTGATATCAAGAATAATGGGATGATGAAGAATTAAGATTGACAAGCAAGCAATATCAAGCATTAATGGCACTAATAAAACCAGGGAATGATTTGAGTGACTCCAAAAAGAACAACCATATCAGGTCTCGTCATTATGTTATCCCTACATCCAGTTCTTACCTAAAGTTCAACGAAAATATAATACTTTCTGACTTAGTATCCATGAAAGGAATTTCCAAGTCAAGGTAATTGGTTTTAGATCCATGACAGAAATTCAATATATGCTAAAATTGGTTAAGAGAATTACTCATGTAAATTAATACTATTAAAATTCATCACAAAAACATAAAAAATTAAAAAACAAAAAACCTTTAGAGTAAGAAATTTATTTTATTTGAAAGTATAATCAGATAAAAATGCTCCTTAATTTTTCGTTTACAACTAGATGTGATGATTTTAAAATAGATGAGATATGAATGAAAAAAGACGAAAGAAAAAGAGTGAAAATTTTGTTGACGGAGAAAGAGAAAAAAAAACAAAGAAAAAAGAAAAAAGACTCCTGAGGTATAACTTGACAAAAGTTTATATTTACTGGTACAAGGTTCAAACTGGAATGTTCTTTATACTATATATTATATTATTGAAAAGTTTTTTTTTTTTTA
>Ga0209389_1006482_pt1 | contig 10179 bp, 5 predicted proteins | sample CowpearedBW_FD_187526 | JGI IMG/M metagenome (GOLD analysis project Ga0209389, IMG submission 187526) | Root nodule microbial communities of legume samples collected from California, USA - Cow pea red BW (SPAdes) (version 2) | ecosystem: Host-associated > Plants > Roots > Nodule | place: USA...
AGATAGATAGATAGATAGATAGGTCAACTATAAATTTTGAATCAAACTATTAAAAAATCCATAATTAGAAAAAATTTTAGGATTTAATTGCATCACAAAAATGAATTAAAAAATACAAGTGAGTGGTCTTTAAATATACAAGATAATAAGAATATATACATAGGTGAAAGTAACAATAAAAAGAAGTAGTTAGTGATAAGAATGAGTCTAATTTTCAAACTCAAGATAACGATTAAAAAGTACATGAAAAAGACTAAACAAATTAGTTTTATTATCTATTGAAAAAGAACTAAACGAAATTAATTTCAACAATTTAAATAATTTTACACCAAAAAAAGTTTAAAAATAAATTTTAAATAGCAAACCTCATTTTTAAATTTGCTTTAAACTTTCCAAAGGCTGAAACCTCATTTCATCTGTCCATCTATTTCTTATACTCTCCTTCTGTCAAGAAGCAAACAATGCATAACAGATTGTCTTGAAAAATCAACCAAATTTTAACACTTTTTTTTTTCTTATTTCTTTCCTTACATGACTGTGTAATGCAAATAAATACATAACTCTCTTTGTCCAACCTTAATAAATGTAGCAGAAAGTGATAAACAATTAAAGTTGAAGTTCCTTTTGGAGGAGGGGAAAGGGTGTCTTCCCTTTTGGTGGGGGAGAAGGGGTATTCATAAGACAAGTAACAAAAATGAGTTTATTCTTAACAGGTATGAGTTAAATTAAAATACAAACAAGATTATAACTCAGTTCTCATCTACTAATATGTTTGAGATTAATTAGCATGCATAACAACATGGAAAGTTTAACTCTATACAATATAAATAATCTAAATTGCACATTGAAATCAAAGTTAAACATTTCTCGTTGGATTTAGTGCATTTCTCTTCTCTTCCACCACTACATCCACTTGTGATTCAAAGGGTGTTTTCAAATCATTTACAATGGTGGTGACAGGTTAATAAGATATGCTTTATTAAAACAAAAAGTTAAATACAATTTTTTTATTTTATTTTATGTAAAAATATCTTGAAATTCAATACAGATTAAAATATTGGATGTCCTTTAAATAATGAAAAACAAGGAAATTAAGAAATCAAATTTTCATGTGTATTTCTTCCTGCAAGAAATCAAATAGGACTGTAGTTATTAAAATAAAAGAAAATAAATTGTATGTGAATAAGTTACTAGATAATTATAATAATTTGTCTAACTGTATTTCAGTGTTCGTACCAGACTAAGATAAAAAAAATTATTTATTGTTTTTAAAACAATTTTATAACTACAAACAGCAACTGATTTATGAATCCAATATTTCTAGTAAATTTCGATTTCACACGTTTTAATAAGAAAAAAAAAAGTAGAAAGGAAACCCAAAATAATTGCTATAGTTGTAGGAAAATGATAGTTTGAACTACCTATTTAGATAAAAAAAAATATTTTATTACTTTATTTTGGTTAAAAATAAAAAAAAATAATCTATTTAATTTTATTTATGGAAACTTTGTTAAATTTGTCAAAACAAAATTTTTCAAAAAATAATTTTCCATAGTTTTAAGACTTATTTGTCTTAGATTTCAACCACCCAAATAATCCTGTGTGCAAACGTTTCAAGAGGCAAGAGTTTTTAGTAAATTGAAAAAATGAAAAAAAAGAAAATCCTACCTGGTATCACTGAACAGACATTTGGTCTGAGAATACTTTTAAAATGCTAAGCCATTTTTGTAATGTACCTTTTTGGGTGATAAAGATAGAGAAGTATATTGGATTATTTTATTATTTTAAAAGTAATATAGTATAAGGTTAGATTTTTATTTTATTATTTTAAACAGTCCATTAGTTGAAAATAATCTTGAATTCAAGTTCAGGATTCATTTCAACAGAAAATTATGTAAAAGGAAGAATTGGAGCAATCATCATATCATTATTCATCCCATATTAATATCTTTATAACACAGAAGACAATTGTAACAGAAAGGAGTAGCATAAGGGAATAGTAAAACTCATTCACCAAATAGCACCTCAACACATTCTAACAATATCTATCAGCCGAGTGAATGTACTCATCCAAATTCTGAAGAAGCTAGATTTTTGGTAAGAAAATATAAAGAAATTTTCACTGGAGAGCAATCCATAATCATAGTATAGCTTCATGTAAAGAATCATCTCTCTAGGTATTCTGTAGTAGCCTGCTATAACTCTTCCAAACTAATTGGAGATAGATCTTTCAATAGACGAGATGAAATTAAAGACCAAAAATTATAAGGGCCGGCCTTAGTCTGTTTCTTCAGTATCTTGTTCCTTGCTTTCTACTATTAACCATTGCTTTATTCGTCATTGTCAATATATAAATTCAGGCCTTGATTAATGTAGAGCAATCCATCTGCCATAAAATCCTCCTCTTTACGTAACAACACTTGATGTTGCTACAGAACTGCATTGATCATGTATCTGTACAGACTTTTGCATTGCCGAGGTAAAAAATTTGTCTACTAACTACCTTCACCTGAATCGCTTGACTTCCTTCTACATTTTTAACACTCCTCAATGATGAATTGAACAACCTGTAAAATGAACAGGTGAGCAATTTATCTAAACTTTCAATATCCTTTTATAATGGATTAGTCTAGGCAGGCACAAAACAACTCTATACACGCCTCTAGTTTACCAAAAATAAGAAAAGGTCACTATGTTATCCTTCCAGCACCGATTCGTCAGTATTCACCCGCATATTGCACTAGCCTCTGTCACCAAAAATTTCTACAAGAGCAGGCCCCATTAAAGAAGTGGTGGAATCTCGTGTTATCCCTCACAACAATTTTTCTTCCAGTAAGTCTTGATGCTCCACACATTACAATATGACAATCCTTACATATCCTAAGGTTCTTCATAATTTTTATGGTGGAACCGGCATCAGTACTCAGCAATCCAAATGCCAACGCTAGTTTTTCGCTGTGAGACATTAGTAACAGCCTTTTTTCATAATCATTAACATCATAGAGCACCGAACTTAGGTTCGGCTGATATCCAATACCCTTGAGTCGTTCCAAAAGTTCATCTAATTCCTTCTTTATCTCATTAATTTGTGGATGTTTCACGTCACCAGCAGCGAACTTGTGAATCATTCCATTTTTTCCTTCAACCCAGCTACACCCTGGATCTTTTTTCAAATTTTTCTCTCTAATCCATTTCCTGACCCTAGACACATCATCCCATCTTCCAACTGATGCATAGGTATTAGAAAGCAACAAATAATTCCCCATGTTATCAGGTTCAAGCTCAAATAAATGCTTGGAAGCAATTTCCGCAACTTCAGGATTCCCATGGACGTATGATGCTCCAAGAAGTGCCCCCCACACAGCTCCATCAGGCTTCATAGGCATTCTCTCAACAAGCCGTATTACCTTTTCCAAGTATCCAGCTCGACCAAGAAGATCCGCCATGCAAGCATAAAGCTGTGGGGTTGGAGCAACACCATAATACTTTTCCATAGTAGCAAAGATCTGCTGCCCTAGGTCTACCAAGCCAGCATGACTGCACGCAGTAAGCACCCCTACAAAAGTAACATGGTTTGGTTTCACATCAGTCTCCAACATGTCATAAAACAACTTCATCGCTGCATGAACTTGGCCATGTATAGCAAACCCCACAATCATAGAACTGTAAGAAAAGACATTTCTCTCTCTCATTCCTTTGAAGATATTATATGCCTCCTCCACATTACCACATTTTGAGTACATGTCTATCAAGGCTGACCCCACAAGGACACTACTTCCATCCCCAAATCCAGAACTCTCAGCAATGTCCCTTATCCACTTAGCATAAACAGACGCACCCAATTGAGCACAAGCAGATATAACACCAACCAAGGTAACTTCATCAATCTCGACACCCTCATCTACCAACCGCCGGAAAATCTCCACCGCATTCTCCGGCATGCCATTCTGCGCATACCCGGTAACCATCGCAGTCCAAACAACCATATCCTTCACAGGCAACCCATCAAACAAGTCCTGTGCCGCCTTCATATCCCCCCTCCTCGCGTAAGCAACAATCAGCCCGGTCCAAGAAACGACATCCCGTTCAGGCATTTCATCGAACACCTTGCGCGCGCAACGCGTAAACCCACATTTCACATACATATCAATCATGGCGTTGTTGACGTACATATCAGAATGGAAGCCACCAACCAAGAGTGTCTGGGCGTGGAGCTGCGCCCCCAAAGTGATATCTTGAGCGGCGCCGGAAGCGGCAAAGAGAGCGACGAAGGTAAAGGAGACGGGAGTGATGCGTCGTTTGCGCATGGAGCAGAAGAGGCGAAGGGCTTGGGAGAGGGGTCCTCGGATGGCGTAGGCGCGAATGAGAGCGGTCCAGAGAAAGGGGTTTGGGGTGTGGACCTGTGCGAAGATAAGGCGAGGGTAGGAGTGGAGCGGCACATGGGTGAGCGAGGTGACGAGGCGTAAGAGCTTGGTGATTACGTAGGAACATTGGTGGAGGTTGTTGCGGTAGATATGGGCGTGAACTTGTTTCGCATGATTCAGGGTGCTGCATTTCTCCACAATTCTCACCACTTCTGACTCCAAAACCCTTTGCACTGCCATTGGAGACTAAACTTCTTTACTTCCATCACCCAACAACTCAGTCACCAAATTTTTTGAGACTTAATTATAAATAGGACATTGGTACCTTTACATCAATTATTTTTTCTTATAAATAATTAGATTTAACAAAATTATTTAATAAAACTTGTTGAATATATTTAAATTTATTATAAACTTACTTATTTTATAATATAATTTTTTTTGAACTATACCTTTTGTTTTGAGATTGTTATGTATTTTACAGTTTTTTTGTTTTGTTTAGGACATCTATGTATAAATATATTTCTATAATAATGTTTTCTTTAACAGATTGTTTTGCGATGTAATTATGAAGTATGATATTGTCTTTATTAATGTATTTGGAGAATATTTCGGGTGTTATATTTGTATACCAAATTGGATGACTTTTTTCGATGTTCAATGTTTTCTTTTATTCAGAAGTCAAATTTTTCATAGATTTCATAACATTATACAAGAAAAGGATATATAGCCTTATCATTAAATAACAAAATCCTACACCTTTGAACACATTTACTACATACCATGTTAATAACAAGTTCCAACTCATTTTCATTATCAAATAATATCTATGAACGATTTCACCCATATTTTAAATCTTAAAAGATTTTTTTAGATTATATATCTTTATATTTTTCTTACAATAGTATTCATTTCGTCACCGCTATTACGAATAGGTGTTACATCCAATTTCTTACATTTTTCGGTTTAAGTCAACTTGATTTGATTCTTTGAATGGGATTAACTGAACTGGATTATTTGACTTGAGCTACTTCAATCTTAGACCCGTGATGAGTTAATTATATCATTCTAATCAGATCAATTTGTTTTAATCTTTAACCCAAATCAATTTGAATTGACCATATTCTCTACTGTCTTAGCTCAATTTAAAAGCAAATTAATTTTGAAATTCCAAAATAAAAAAAGTTAAATATAAATTTAACTTTATTTAAATAACTTAAAGTATATAAATTTAAATTATCATGAATTCATTTCACAAATTCAATTTTTTTTGTCCACCTCTGTTTAATACTTTAACTTCGGCTTCCCAAACTCCACAACTAGAAAAACGACTCTTTAAGTTCCTACGAGGTCTCTGGATGGAAAGCTTATTCTCATGCCAAACAAATATTTGATACGAGAGTTTAAGTGATGATTAAATTGAAATTTGTGCTCAAAATATAATATTTTTATTTGAATAAAAAACATTTTATAATATATATTATATGTTGGTTTTGTTATTTTAATTTTTTTTAACATATATTGAGTCAATCAGTTTAATAAATCATTGAGCACTGACTTATTTACCTAGTACCAGTACATATCTACCCGCTAACTCACTCCATTGGTAGGTATAATAAACAGAGCACGCGGCAAATAAAGTTGGTGCCTCATCCCAATTTTAATTTTTCTCCCACAAACATCACCTCAAAAAAGAAAACCTTTCTCAGCGATAACGTCGATAATCCAAACCATTTTCTATTCGATAGTGGTCAAACATCTCAACGTTTTTTTTTTTTTTTTAATAATACTGAGTTGGAAGCGTTAGGTGGTGTGAAGATACTGCATGATCCACTTGAATCACCTCAAACTCAAAAACTCAACAACCCCTCTGCAACTTTTCATTCAAGTTCCAGATTTGATAGAGGAGGGAAGGAGATGGTGAAGAGTGTGAAGGAATTGCAAGTGGAAGACTTGCTCAATGCAGGGTTGACAGTAACAGAAGCCAATGAATTGTACCGTGTTTTGAGGGATATTCTGTCTCAATGTCCCTCCGACACCGACAACCACCGCTCACTCATATGGCGCCACCTTGTCTCTCGAAAACTGCTCAAACCATCATTTCCACACTCCTTGCATCATCTTCTCTACCACTCTGTTTATCACTCTCAACACACTTCCCTTCCACTCTATTGGTTCCCTTCTCTGTAAGTCTTTCTCTGCTCATCACACTTATCACACTACAATCTCCACTCACTTCTCTTCTTCCTTTCAGGGACACCTCCAAACGCACCAACCTTGGCCGTTTCATGGAAACTCATGCCCCTCAACTTTTAGGACCTTCCTACAAAGACCCTATTTCCAGTTATCGCCTCTTTCACAACTTTTCCGTTCAACACCCTCAGGCAAGCAAAACCAAACACCTCTTTCTCTATTCAGACATAGCATCTCTTCTTCTCTTTCTTTGTTTGTTAATTCTTATTGTGAATGCAGCTCTACTGGTCCCTTCTTCTGAAGGAACTTTCTGTCTCCTTTGTTGAACCTCCCAAGTCTATTTTAGACACTTCTGACCCTTCCAGACATGGAGGCACGTGGCTTCCCGCTTCTGTCCTCAACATTGCTGATTGCTGTCTGCAACCCAGTTCACATCCCTACAAACCAGATGACAGTATAGCCATCGTTTGGAGAGATGAAGGTTTTGATGATTCCGAGGTTAACCGTATCACGCTTAAACAACTCCGACAACAAGTAATGTAAGCTTTTCAACGCACACTCCTGTTTCTGAACCAAACTTGTGTTATTCAATACTTTGATTTTAGTTCAGTCTGTATTTTTCAGTTGCACCAGTACATTTAATTTTTGTACTTTTGATCTCTTAAATTTTGGTATTCTTTGTTTCCACTCTTTTTCTACTTCAGACTTTTCTGTCTTTGCTTCTTCTCCTTTTAGTATTTAAAATTAAAGTAATCATTTTTTTTTTCTTCATGTCTTGGCCATATTATTTCCAGGATGGTAGCTAAAGCAATAGATGGCACATTCTCAAAGGGAGATGCAATAGCAATTGACATGCAAATGACAGCAAATGCCGTAATCATCTATTTAGCCATTGTCCTAGCAGGATGCGCTGTAGTCTCAATTGCTGACAGTTTTGCACCAAAAGAGATTGCAACTCGCCTTCGTGTTTCCAAAGCAAAGGGTATCTTCACACAGGTGATGTTTCAATTATAAAGCTACTGTTGATTGAAATGAGGGTATTCAGTATTTGGAATTGTCTCTATTCTTTCTCACTTACCGATTTGTGCAAATTAGAATGTGTGAGGCAATGGTAACATTACCAAATCTTTATATGTTAGAGAATAAACGCTGTCCTTTCGAGTCCCCTTGGAAGCTTGACCTTCTATATTTATTTCCAAGTTGTGCAAATTCGTATGCGTGTACCAGTGCTAACATTAATGAATCTTTATGTTAGACAATAGACGCTGTCCTTTCGAGTCCCCTTGGAAGCTTAACCTTCTATATTGGGCATTTCTCCAAGGCTTCAAATTTTCAAACCAAATCTGTTAATGCCAACTGGATGTAAATACCATCTTTATAAAACTAACAACTAACATTTTGCTGATAAAAAAATCTTTAGAAACATGCATCTGTGTTTGTTAAAATCTTATATTGAATTTTTCGTTGAGTTATCGATATTTGACTAGTATTACATATTTTTTTATAAATGGAGACAGAAAAGAGCTGTTCTTGAATAATAAATTGCTGAAGTTTCCATACAGCAAACAAATTGAAGACTAATAATTTGTATATCTGGTTGAATTCCCATTATTTGTAACATATTAAGACTGTTTACTCAACTTTATTTTGTTCTCAGGATTTCATAGCCAGAGGTGGCAGGAAATTTCCTTTGTACAGGTAAAATACGTGTTGTCATTATATCCATAACTGCACTTTTATCAGTTTCAACTTCTAAATATAGAAATTATATTTTAAATAGTGAATGATTTCAAAGCTTAAATTCTTTAATAGTTGATAACACAGAACCTGTGGAGGTACAACCGTGAGATTCCAAGCAGAAGAAATTTTGTTCTTCACATGATGATAGGATAATTTCATGCTAACAAATTAGATGCTATTTCTACTAATCCATATTTCAGCAAGAATATGAATGACAGAAGATATGACTACAATGATTGCTAGATCACTCCAACTATTGGAGACTTGCATAATAGAACTCAGTAAACGGGCATCTCTATGTGTTTTCAGAACCCTATTTTCTTTTTCTCATTTCTTCTTCACTTATTTTTTGGTATAGGTCATTGGCACGAGTAGTATCACAAATGAAAGTTTTCACCAATGAATTTATTCTTTAGTTATAAATTCAAAATTCAAATGAATCTAAGTTTTAATAATTCTTCTTCACATCTCGTATTCAGCATATGCTAACTCAAGATTCTATCACATAAATACTTTACTCCTTCCTCGCTTCATGAATGTGTACTATTACAGCTAATATCTTCCAAATCCTTCTTGAATTAGTTCAATATCTTGCAACATGTTCTCTGATAGTTGTCCTGGTGCTAGTTTAAATCACTAATTATATCTAAAAGACCTCTTTATTGGTAACAAAATTAGTTAGCACACTGGAGTGAAATGTGCCAAAGATAGAAGCCAAATCTCCCTTCATTTAGTTCGTATTAACATATAGAATATATTTTAACGACCAGCATTTTAAAAATAAATAACTTCCTCAGTATGTTAAAAAATGTTTAGAAATGAATGTACTACTGCTGCTCTTGGGGCAAAGTTTGCGCTGATTTTCTGACTTACACTGATTTTAATGATCCTTCTCATTTTACTTTACTGTCCTAACCTTGTAGGCAGTGTTCAAGTTTGTGTTGTAAATAACTGACAAATCACGAACAAGGTACTTCCTGAGGCGTGTAATTCACTGCCCTTAAGGACTTATTCGCAGTGTGTTGCGCAAGCTCCCAGGATACAACAGGAACTTCTCGGATCTTCCGAGGATCTCAGAACTAGCAAGTATTCTTGAAAGAGTATTTAACCTAGACAAAAGAAGAAAAAAGAAATATAAGAGAGAAGAGAGCTAGAAGAAAGAAGGAAAAGATTGAGAGATGGTGTGTTTTGGAGAGCACCAAAACCACCTATTTATAGGTGTGAAGGAGTGAATGGAATGGGCTTAAAATCCACATTGCTCACCTAACGTTCAAAAGCAGATTTGCAACGTACATGGGTAATATTAATCATAATCATTTGCAATAAATATGGAATCAAAACTGAAGAATCTTTGCACCACAAACAAAACTGCAGCAGCGGAAAAATAAATGTTGGAGGCAACGTTCAAAACTTTTGCAATAACTGGTAGTATTACAACAATCCCCCACATATTGCAAAAGATAAGGAAAAGTAAGAAAGAAAAAAAAAACTGGGTCTCATATAAGATGTAATGCGTCGAAGCTGGTATAGCAAGCTATATGAACCAGTCCTAGACAGATAAACTTAACACACAGTGTAGTTGGTATAACAAGCTATATGAACCAAAGACACTTGATGTGTGTTAGTGGTTTATCAATCACAATACACCCCCACAATCCTTGCTGTTAACGTTGTGTTGCGCTTACTAGGCCATGCGCGTGCCCGGTGTTCATGAGTGCTCTAGAGATCATGCCAAGATCTCATACAAGCGGTCCTACTTGACACTCATATAGGTGATTTCATCAAGTGTATGCTGCAAATCATACACTACCTATAAAGGATATGAAAATCATTAAAACTTTGTTTAAACTAAAATTCTTACACCACATAGAATTTTAATTTA
>Ga0209389_1006483_pt1 | contig 10178 bp, 7 predicted proteins | sample CowpearedBW_FD_187526 | JGI IMG/M metagenome (GOLD analysis project Ga0209389, IMG submission 187526) | Root nodule microbial communities of legume samples collected from California, USA - Cow pea red BW (SPAdes) (version 2) | ecosystem: Host-associated > Plants > Roots > Nodule | place: USA...
TTGGCTTAGATCCCGACCTATGAGTGGCGTGCTTCTTCCATGCTTCATCTTCTATGCTTTCCATTTTTAATGTTTCTTCTTTCATTTTGGTTCTTTATGTGTTGTTAATGCCGTGTGAGTTTAAGCTTGAATCCAACTCTCTTCTTCCTTTCTTGAGCTTGAGAAATGAACCTTCACATCTAGATAGCTTGCTATCTTAATGACCAGTGGGAATTTTCAAAAAGTTTTCTTAAACAACTTCAACATATTCATAACTCTAAAAGAAAACAAGATAATCCTTCATCAAGTAACTTGGAAAAAGAATACTTGAATAGGTGGTCAGTAGTAGAATGAATACTCCTATTGAGTTAGAAGTGCCTTGGATAGAATACTTATGTGTACTTCACAACATGAGTGTGCCTAGTGGAAACTTAAGTGGTTGGTTAAGAATAGAATGTTGCTTGTGTAATCAGAGGAACCAATGTAAAGATATTGAGTATCTTTTCTTTCCTTCGATCTTTTCATTGCATGTTATATATTTTTGTAACTAAAGAAGGAAGGAAAAAGGTTCAAACTAAACTTGCAAAAACATTTTTCTTTATTGGTTATATCTATGTTCATTACATCTAATAGTACTTGCACAACCAATATCAGTGAAAGTCTACTAAATATTTTAAAACAATTCAACCATCACTTCTTGTATTATTTCCTATTTTTTAATGTTATATCAAAGTTGACCACTAAAGGTTAGCACTTAACAACATTAAAGGAAAAGATCCTTGATGCAAGCGCAAAACCACAACTGATTGCAATGATAAGAGTTCATTTCATCTGATAGTACTCTCATAACCAATATCAGTGAAAGTCTACTAAATATTTTAAAATAATTCAACCATTACTTCTTGTGTTATTTCCTATTTTTCAAAGTTGTATCAAAGTTGACCACTAAAGGTTATCGCTTAACAACATTAAAGGAAAAGATCCTTGATGGCAAGCACAAAACCACAACTGATTGCAATGATAAGAGTTAATAGAACAAGGTGTTTATATTTATGTTGCGTTAGAAAATTTAAAGAAAATACTCACTGGACATTAAGATAACAAAGTTATCTAAATGTGAAGGTTCACTTCAAGAGACTCAACTAGAAAGAAGCAAGGTTGGATTCAAGTTAACAAAATAAAGAACATAAGATAATAAATGAACATAAAGTCGTAGAAGCATATATAGACATAAGAGCATAAGAACTTGACATAAAGAAACAAAGATGGAAGAGAAAGGGAATGGAAGAGGATGGGGAAGGTGGTAAGCCACATGGGGGATGGACCTACCTAAGATGAGTGGTGATTGCTACCGCTTTAACCAAAGTGTTCAAGATAAGACTAAAGTATAGCTTACTCTCACAAAGAGGCAATCATATCAAAAAATGACTATAATAACTCTAGTTCTTCATTCAATAACCCTTTACAAGTCAGGAGGAGGTCCTCTTAAAGTAGGCCAAGAGAGGGACCTCCTACAAATAATACAAAGATGAGGTATATTGTAGAATCCTCCTAAAGCAAGGTTGGGCCAAAGCCAGAAGATGTGACTATGAGTGGATGGTTGGTGAAAGTAAAGGTGGTTAGGCGTGGACTCTGGCTAGGAGGACACTAAAGTGTCTTAGTTTGGTGGTTTGGATGGTGGGATAAAGGTGTTTGGTTGTTCTCATGAGAGGTTAGGCTAACTCTAGAGAAAGGTGGCTAGAGGAGACCATAAGTGTTGAATTTTGTTAACCTAAGTTTAACCAAAAACCCTACATTACTTGGCCCATGATATAAGGTCTAAAAAGGAAATCCTACATGATTGAGGTCGTACTTGACCAAATTAAACAATGTAAATGTAGTACTCAGGAATCAACCCAAGGTCATATCCTAATGACAAATATTTTCATTAAGAGGTTCTCAATGCAATACAAAGGGGGGGGGGGGCGTTGGCAAATTGAACACAAAATTCAAATTGTAGTTAATGGTTTAATGAAACAACGATAAAATCGTACTACTCCTTGATTCCGAATACAATTATAATAATCATAGGTCATGAAATAGTTTCAATATGCAATTAAGCATTGCATACATCCATGACTTCGTGACAACCAAGCTACAAACATTAAGCATGAACATAGCCCAACCCCAAACAAATGCACCCAATTTGTAAATTAAGCATAAACAGAACAAGCACATACATTCCACGAATTCAAGATAAAGAAAGGACAGAAACAACAAAACCAAGTCCTCAAAACTTCATTGCTTTTTCCTCAAGGAATCAATTAACATAATTTAGCAAGTCATGGAAATGGAGCAATAAAATAGTTCAAAATGAAAATGCATCATGGAGAAGATTCATTAACATAAATTTTAGCTACAGAACATCAAACCCTAAGTTGGGTCATATGGAAATGTGAATTTAACAACAAAATGAGATTGCTAAAGCTTCAAGGGAACAAAAAGGGTTGTTGTAACAAAGAAAATGTAACAAAGAAAAAAAAAGATGGGTGATGTTCCAAGTGGCTATAAGACAGAAAAAGAAAAAATGGATGTTGTCAATAATGCAACTAATGTAAAGAGTGTTAAAACGTGAAAACTAGGTGGGCACCGCCATGGGTCACAATACAAAGCTAAAAAACATGAAAATGGAGTATGGGGAAGAAGGTGATTGCCCAAAACGAAAATGAGACCTAAAATCTTGTGGTCACATCACTTTGCCACTTAGGGCTGCAGAATTACCAAAATGCCACTTAAGGCCCAAATGCTGGCCCTATCACTTGAATGATGTAGAAATGATGTGACAATAACATGGAAATGATGTGGAAACTCTCTTGATTTTAAGATTAATATACAAGCTTCAAAATTGCTTTACAAAATACTTAAAAATAATTAGAAACGAAAATTAGACCAATTAATGCCAAATTAATCAAAATTCTAAATAATGGCTTAATGAACCACAATAGATGAAAATGCACTAACAATAAAAAATTTAGCACTAAACAACCATTCAGATGAGCATAAAAAGGAAATGGAATAAGGGAAAATAATGACTCATCACTAGACTACTTGATCCGTCATACAAGATCCTTAAACTACTACACTACTAGAGATACTCCATGATGACCTAAGAGAATAAGAGCTTTGCTTCCCTTAAATAAATGACTTTAACTTTTCTTGAATATGCTTGGCCATGCTTCTTGTAATGGGTCCCTTGGCTATGGGTTTGTCATCATCCTCTCCTTCTTGAGAAACATTTGACCTCAAATCTAGAGGCTCTTCATCTTCATCATCCTCTAAGTCTCCTAGAAAAGAGGTTAGATCACATACATTGAAAGTGGCACTCACATCATACTCACATAGCAACTCTAGGCTATACACATTATTGTTAACCTTTCGAAGGACTCTAAAAGGACCATCACCATGAGAATTGAGTTTGGACTTCCTTTATTTTTGAAATATATCTTTGATCAAATGGAGACGAACCCAATCTCCTTCAAAAATTAGTTCCCTCTTGCCTCTGTTATTATGCTTGTCATATCTCTCAGTTTGGTATTGTATTTGAGACTTAACCCTCTAATGCATTTTGTGCATAAATTCAGACTTTGATACCCTTTCCTTATGATTAAAATCACTAGGATTTGGAAGAGGTATGAGGTCTAAAGGAGTGTGAGGATTGAATCCATACACAACATCAAAAGGATAGATTTGGTGGTCTTGTGAGCCATCCTATTGTATGCAAATTCAATGTGGGGAAAGTACTCATCCCAAGATTTATGTTTGCCCTTTAGGATTGCCCTTAGCATGGTCCATATGCATCAAAGATGAGACAATGACAAGGTTTAAACACAACGTTAAATCCTTTATCACAAAGTTGACTTATACTTATCAATATATGATTTAATGGTTCAACTAGCAACACATTTTTGATGTTGAATAAGGATCCATTGCTTATTATTCCATTTCCAAATATTTTTCCTTTGTTGTTATCTCCATAAGTCATTAAGCCTTCATTGTTCAACTCCAAATTTGAAAATTTGCTTTCGTCACTTGTCATGTTCCTTGAACACCCACTATCTAGGTACCACAAGTCTTTCTTTTCACATTTTATGACTTAGCTTGATGATGACCTCACATAACTACCCATAAGACATAAGTTTTCTTCTTCACTTTCATCTTGTGATGAGATACTTGTTGAATCATCATTATCTTCTCAAGTTATGTAGGCACATCTTTCCTTGGACTTTTTCTCCTTTTTCCTATCAACACCCTTCTCTTTTTCTTTGTTAATGTTTGGACATTTAATTTTGATATGTCCGTGTTTGCCACATTTATAACAAGAGAAACTACGAGTGTTATTTGAATCATTACATTAAGAGTTATACCTCTTTTGATTACCTTTGTTACCTTTTCTCTAGAGATACTTCCCAAAGCTTTTAACTAGTAGATTCAAGTTCTCATTGTCATTTGATTTAGCCACCTCTTCCTTAGGTTCATCACTCTTTTTGATGTTAGTCTTCAAGGCTATGTTTTTTACCTTTTTCTCATTTTATTCTTGCTCATTTAGCATATGCATATCAATTTCATGCTTCCTTAGCTTACCCAACAATGTAAATATGGTCATAGTGGATAGATCCCTTGATTTTATCTTGGTAGTTACCTTGGGTTATAATGAGTGCAAATTTTTGCCCTCAATTAATGCTTAAATTTGGGGATTTATTGAATTCTAGTGCTTAAAAGATTGACTAATGAGGATATGTGATTACTGGGCTTAATGAATTGGTAACATAAAAATGGTGTAAAAAGTGATTTTAGTTGCATAAAATATCATTGGATATTCTAACGTTTGTTTATGCAATTACAATTTAATTTGGGTCATTAAAAGTGAGGATTTAAAATGTTCAAAGTTACAAAATAAGTCCAAAATTAATAAATTCTAGAAAAAAAAATAATTCAGGAGCCAAATGTACCCTTGATTTTTACTTATACATCACCATTCTCAAATAGCCCATACAAACTCTTGCCTACACTACCTATTTCTACTAAATTTCACCTCCTCCTACCACTTAAACTACATCAAGATCATGTCATCTATCTACCACTAAATATCTGAGCCAATAACAAAATGCCACGTCATCATCTTCAACCTTCTCCCACCTCAGAAACCCTAGCATCCATCTTCACCATGTTTTTTCTGCCACTACGCTCCACCACCATCAATGTCGTCAACCATAGAAAAGCACCACAAATCAAGCTTTCAAATCAATGCCTGCGATGCTGCAACACATTTCTCAATTGTGCAGCCTTCTTCCTCCATGCAACATCACCTTCCTGGCGAAACCTATAGTGCATTCAACAAACGCAAATTCGTGAACCATCACCACCATCCTCGAGACAGCACTTGAGCCAGAACTTATCCACGATGAACGTCACATACAAAAGCAAAGCCAGATCTGAAACATGAGACTACGGGTTCATCCTCTACGAGCACGCACCAGATCGCACCACCAACAAGGTCACTAGATAACATGAACACGTCGTCATCGAACCATCAGAGCAACACTCCACTGCAACAGCCTCCATCATGAACCAGTAACCCCCTAATGCAGTAAGCACCTACTATAGCAGCAAACCTTAGGGGAGATAGAGAAAGGATGCCTCTTATCAACCTCTCATGGGGCCGATAATGGCTAAAAAATTGGTCAAAACGGTCAATTATTTGAAAGATATGATATCAACAGAGAAAATCTTCCAGATATTTTAGAAACTGATAAAATCTGTTAATTATTTGAAAGATATTATATAAAAAAATAAAAGATTTCAGCAACAGAAAGATAAGATCCAAGTCCAATCAAAGCCTATATAAAGAGACCTAAGGGGTAGAAGAAAGATACTTAGCAACTCTTTGGTTTTGGCTACTACCATCCACCACATCTCTCATTTTTTCCATCCTTTTTATTCTTTTCTCTCACTCATAATTTATATGTATCCATGGAGGGCTAAGCTTTCTTAGGTTGGTTCCACTGTAATTTTATTATGGATTCTAAGGTTAAATTAAAATAATGTCTTTGTTCTTTTGATTATTGTTTTGATTTTCATTCATCTATATCTTTTATCTCTGAATCACGTGAGGAGTAATGGTTTTTAAATCATAGCTAATTAGTGAGATGTTTTAATCTACATGCATGTTGATCACATGAGTTCAAGAGTTTTTAACATTAATTGTGAATGTACTTTGGTTAAATTTATAAACTTTCATCTGATTAAATGGGTTTTTGCCAATGATTGAGAATGTACTTTAGTTAATTAGCTTTTAGGTTGATTTTAGAGGTAAAAGAATGGACATGATTAGGCATAGTAATATTTAATTGAGAATGTACTTTGGTTAAATTTATTGTGATTAGTCTACAAAGTTCTTGCTTTTGATTGAGAATTTACTTTGGTTAATAGTGAGAATGCCAACAAATTAATTAAGAATTTACTTTAATTAATTTGAACTAAAAAACAATAGTTAACTCATTAGTTGTTTTTGATAACAACATCCAATACCCAAAAGGGCAGTGTGAGCTCAAGACTAACCTACTAAGTGCCTTACCAAAATTCAATGGGTTATCAAGAGATAATCCACAAAAACACTTGAGACAGTTCCATATGATCTGTGTAAACTTTAGATCAACCACGATCATGCTAGAAACACTCAATATGAGAGCTTTCCCTTTTACTCTTCAAGGAGCGGCATAGGATTGGTGGTACTACCTTTTGTTAAGAATCACCAATCGGGAAACTATGAACAAACTTTTTCTTAAGAAATATTTCCCTGCATCTCGAGTGGCCGCCATTCATAGAAAAAATTATGGAATTAAGTAGTAAGATGGAGAAACCCTTAGTGAATATTGGGAAAGGTTTAACAAACTTTGTATCATGTCCTTAGCATCAAATACAAAAGCATTCCCTCATTCAATACATTTATGAAGGCATGACTTTGTCAAACAAACAATGGGCAGATGTTGCAAGCAGAGGATCTTTTCTGGATAAAATGTCACAAGCTGCTAGAGAGTTGATAGAATGAAAGGCGTCTGATAGCCAACAATTTGAAACAAGAGCAAATTTAGTGACATCGTTAAAGGGAGTTCATGAGTTTGAGACTTATGTAGAAAATAGGAAAAAGATAGATGAAATAATAGATGTGTTAGAGAAGAAGCTTAATGAGATTGCAAGCTTGTTCAAAACTTCAACTCCACAAGTAACAAATGTGTGTGGAATTTGTACTACAAGAAACCATTATTGATGAATGCCCTGTTTAACATGAACTATTATGGAGGAACCATCTCAAGCTTTTTTTTCCAACATGTTTGGAGGAAATAGAACATCTCAGAATAATTATGACTTATCCTCCAATAAGTATGATCCAAGTTGGAAAAATCATCCAAATCGAAAATGGGCTAATCAACAACATGAATAACCTTATGTTCCTCCTCATATAAGACAACAACTTCAACCAGATGTTGTATTGATGGTAGAAAAATGTATGAATATTATGGTTGAGCAGAATGTTGAAATAAAGAAAATGATTACTGACTTGACTCAAAGGATGGTGAAGTTAAAATCTAAAGTTAATCCAAGATCAAGTCAACTACCTACACAAACTATGATCAACCCACGTAATGTAAGGTACGGGGACTTGTGAATGCCCAAGAGGATGAAGATAAGGAGAATGGAGTTGCACCCTTTGATAAAAGTGGAGGATCAGGCGAACCAACACAATGTACATCTGAGACACCTACACCCACTAATGACTCCAAGCTAGTATCCTCTAACCTTTCTTCTAAAAATTTTTCTTCATCTTATTCTCCCCCTCCTTATCCAAACTGTTTCAAACTAAAAACTCAAAAGATGGAAGAGTTGGACAGAGAAATCTTGAATACTTTCAAGAAGGTAGAGATAAACTTCCCTCTATTGCATGTTGTGAGGAAAATCCCAAAATACGCCAAGTTTTTTAAAGAACTTTGCACAAATAGATGGTGTGTTAGGGATAATAAGGTTGTGACTTGGGAAGAAATGTATCAAGCTTGATTAAAAAGAGACCTATCAAAAACCATAAAAATGCAAGGATCCAGGTATGTTTTTGTTCCATGTGTTATAGGAAGTACTAAGTTTGACAATGCTATGTTAGATTTAGGAGCTTCTATAAATGTGATGTCTTTGTCAGCTTTTAATTCTTTTCAACTTGGACCTCTAAAGACTACATATGTGGTCATTCAACTGGCCAACCGTAAGATTATTAACCCTATAAGTGTGCTTGAGGATGTACTTGCCCATGGAGACAAGCTGATTTTTCCTGCAGATTTCTACATACTAGACATGAAGGAATTAGTTTGAACACAATTATCTTGGGAAGATCGTTGATGATGATAACCCAAACAAAGATATTTACTATGGAGATAGGAGATGGGAAGGTGTAGTTCAATGTATTGGAAGCCATGAAGCACCCGACTGAAGACCATTCATTGTTTTGTATTGATCTATTGAATGATGTTCTAAGACTTGAGAAAATTAAATAAAGAATAATTAATTACGATAATTATGGATAAGAGATACATATAAAATAATTAAATAGTCAAATCATAGTAAGGAGTAAAGGAAGCTTAAGTGGTTGAGCGTGTTGGTTGGTATAGAGAGGTCTTGGCTTCGAAACCTGTGTATTCCATTGGTATGATGTTTTAATTATTTATTTTATTTGGGATGTTTGTAGGATTGTGGTAGGTAGTGTCATGATCATATGTGTACAAGAAAGGGTCATGAAACATGTATTGGTTGGATGTTTGTGCATATGTTTGGTAATTGGATGGATGTGAGTTTGAATCTTGGCTAGTGCTAAATAGTCCTTATTTTTGTGTTTTATTAAGAACATGACCTTTCTTCATAAAATAGTTGCAAGAAATGAATCGCATAGCATTTGGTTCACTCTCGGAAAAGAAACTAGAGAACTTCTTGGCTTTCTTTTCATGGATATAACCAAGTCCAGCCTTCCCAAAAACACAATTTTGAGAGCCAAGAACAACTTCCAGGTTTGCTTTTCCTCTTATGAACTTTGCACAAGTTTCCAAAAGATATTTCACTTGATTTTTCAAAGTAGTGCAGTTTTTCACAAGGTTTTATAGCTAGCTATTTTTCAGAACAATCGACTGAATTACTGTAAATCATTTCCAAATGTTCGAAATCAGTTTTTAAGTCGAATGTTTTTTATTCTAGTTGGATAACTCTGTTTTCTAGCAAAAAATTTAATCATTTTAGCCAATTGTTCGTGACAACAATTTTGTTTGTCTCACGATGCAACTCTTCAAAGTCATGCAACAATTGGTAATAGTCATTTTTATCCTTAGATGACAAGATATGCCTCACTAGCAACCTCTTCCTTGGTTTCATCACTCTTCTTGGAGCTAGCCTTCAAGGCTATGGTTTTTACCTTTTCCTCACTTGATTCAAGCTCACTTAGCCTTTGCATTTCAATCTCATGCTCTCATAGTTTGCCAAACAGTGCAGTTGTTGTGATGATGGATAAATCCTTGGATTTAGATATGGCAGTCACCTTTGCTTTAACTCCTCTTCGTCAAATTCTTTGCCTAGACCCTTAAGCACTTTGATGTTTAGCTCCTCTTTGTCAAATTCTTTGCCTAGACCCATGAGATGGTTGACTATGTGAGTGAACCTCGTTTGAACTTCAGTTATGGACTCTTCTTTTTTCATCTTGAAAAGCTCATACTCCTGAATCAAGGCATGCTTCCTTGGTCTCTTCACTTAATTCGTCACCTCATGTGTAACATCTAGGACATCCCACATTTCCTTTGCATTATTACATTGGGAGACCCTAAAAAATTCATCCATACTCAAAGATTAAGTGATGATATTCTTGGCATTGCAATCATATTGAGCTCTTCTCCTTTCTTTATCAGTCCATTCACTCTAAGGCTTGTCCACCTACTTATTTTAAACAATACATTTAGGAGTATATGGTCCATTAACTATTGCATCCCAAATTCCTTTGTCTATAGATTCAATGGAAATTTGCATCCTTATTTTCCAAAACTAATAGTTTAGGCCACAAAACATAGGTGGTTTATGATTAGAGGCACCTTCAGCAAAAGGGAGTTTACTATCAACCATTTCAAAAGATTTTTATC